>ERZ791736.44-NODE-44-length-95951-cov-22.726694_pt1 | contig 95951 bp, 83 predicted proteins | sample MGYA00509940_ERZ791736 | MGnify/ENA primary metagenome ERZ791736 (study PRJEB30046, sample SAMN00792014) | human gut metagenome | study: EMG produced TPA metagenomics assembly of the A metagenome-wide association study of gut microbiota in type 2... | reverse complement strand
TGAAGTGGTACATTTGAAAACGCTACAGGGGGTACATTCAATGTGATATAGTCAACCTCTTTGATATTTTCTTGCTTCAGGGCATATATTAATGGTATTGCCTTGAAAAATATATTAATATTCTCTTTTTTTAATTCGTTCAGAAATGGAACAATAGGTGCGATGGCGATATCAATATTAGGATTATTATGTCCAAACCAAATTTTTCGAAATCGTTGAAAATTAGCGAATGAAGTGATTTAAACTTTTTGTTTTCGTGAAATTTTCTTCATTATGTAAATAAATTTGGTAAGTGCTTTCGTAAATACATTTCACTCATCAAACTATACTGTTGATCCCGTTGCATAAATCTAAGTAAACTTTTCTTTTCTTCTTCTGTAAATTGATTACGAGCTTCGTTTATCATTTTGCCTTGAATATCTATTACTCTATCTTTGATTATTTTCAGCCATTTGAGACGTTTGAAATCCTGTACATCTGAATTTAAACGAAACTTTTTGATTGTCTGTAATCCTTTCTCGGAATCTGGTTGAGCGCATATACATTCATCTTCAAAAGTAATGTTTTTCTTTATCTCGTCATCTGTGTCTGAACAAGGGTCAAGTACATCACTCAGAGGTATCACATCATGAGAAAGTTTGTCATTACAGTTATGGCAGGACAAGTATAGATTTGACCATGTATAGGCTAATTCAGGAGCAATTGCAACTTCTTTGAAATGGTCTATTTCCTTTAAGTCACCTTTTAATGTAGCTTCACAATAAAAACATTTGAAATGAGAACAACTGTCTAATATCTCTCTAATATTTTTATGCCCATATTTACTGCTATCCGGTCTGGCATTTGGGTTGTTTTCCCTTTTTTCATCAAACTTCTTCTGCCATTCGTAATGTTTGTCAGTAAGTATCTGAGGTTCCGGCAATCTGTCTATATGTCTCATATAACAAATCTACTAAAATTTCAAATACGAAAAATATTCCGGATTCATAGAATATAATCTATCTTCTATTTCCTTCGCTGCGTCTTTCCTGCCTTCTTCAATAAGTTTTTTGCGTTCATGCATCAGACCTGCAATCTCATCATTAAAAGGATGTACTTCATCAAAGGCATCAGACATTAATACATCTTCAACAGGCATGTGAGCATAGCGTTCTGTTTCATCGCATACTTCGCTATAACCCGTTCTTGATACACATGTGTATATACGAGCACCATCTATTGATGCAACGACAAAAGGAGAATGTGTTGTCAATATAATTTGCAGATTAGGGAAGAAACGACGTATTATACCTAGAATTTTTTTCTGCCATTTGGGATGCATATGCGTTTCTATTTCATCAATAAGCAATAATCCCGGAATATTTACTATGTCCTCAGGCCTCATTCCATTGAGGACTGATACTGAATACATCTTGCATAATAACAACAACAGATGTTCGAGAAGAAACAGATTTCCGCTACTCAATTTTTCCAATGAAAGTTCGGTTCCATTCTGTTCAATTATAGGAGTTAGGTCACCACGGCGTACATATTTGAAGATGCCTTTGTCAAGGCATGCTTCAACTATTTCTTTAAGTTTGCCATAAACCACCTCACCGAGTTGTTTTTCAGTAGGCATTTCACTACTACGGAGATAGTCAATTTGGCATATAAAGTTCACTAAATCTAAATTACTCTTTCTGCCGTTCATGACGTCTTTCATCACATCGAAATGGTTTATATTCGCCATGTTCTTAATATTGAATGAATCTGTAGGAGCTTTGGCGGACCAATAATCTATAACCCATGGATGTATTTTAGCTGACTTCTCATAACCATATCTCAATGGTCTTGTTATACTATTATATTCCGTAGCTGCTTGGATTTGCATATTACCATCTAAATGAGATGTAGATACTTTCTGCTTACCGTTATAGTCTTCGAATTCCATTTCGATAATAAAATCACTGCTGTCTGCAACAATATTACGCTCTAGCACATCACCTCCAGAGAAAGCAGCGCGTGTAGCATCTATTATTATTGACTTTCCTGCTCCGTTCATTCCTGTAATTATAGTTACAGGAACAGCTTCTTTAAAGTCAGAAGCAAAATCCAAATAAGCATCTCTAAAAGGACCTATATTTTTAACATGAAGATTTAAAATTTTCATAAGTATGAATTTATATTTGTAAATTTAATGAAGTGATTTAAACTTTTAAAATCGTATTAAAATGTTAAAGCATAGCATACAACTCGAATTATTCCTTATATTATGGGTGACCAATATAGTGAAAGTCCTATGTTCACTGTGCTCGACAAAGATACGATATAAATGAAATATTACCTCATCTTTCCAAGGCAAAACGTGGTTATGTCACTCAAAGTTGTCTTATAGAGGTGGTAAACGCCATCTTGTACAAGTTGAAGACTGGGTGTCAATGGGCACTCCTTCCGGTAAAAGTTTTATTTGGCGGCAAGATACTGAGCCAGGGTGCCGTGTATTATCGTTACAACAAATGGAGAAAGTCGGACGAATGGAAATCCGTGTGGGTCAAGTTGCTTGACAAATATCGCAATGAACTGGATATGTCCAGTGTGGACTTGGACGGAAGCCACACGGCTGCACTCCGTGGAGGTGAAGAAGTCGGATACCAAGGCCGGAAGAAACGGAATACGAGCAATGCCCTCCACCTGACAGACAGGCAAGGACTTCCGCTTGCCATGTTTTCTCCGAAATCAGGTGAACACTATGACGTACATGATATAGAAAAGAGCATCGGTGACATATTTAACAACCTTGAGAAATCCCATATTCGAGTCGATGGTCTTTTCCTCAACGCCGATGCCGGATTCGATTGCGATGTTTTAAGGGATATCCTGCGTGAAAAAGAGATCATCGCAAACATTTGCATCAATAAACGGAGAGAAAATGCCTATGACATCTTTGTCGATGATGAACTGTATGCCGAAAGATATTCCATCGAACGAACCAACGCTTGGATGGACTGTTTTAGGACGCTACTGAACCGGTTTGACACAACTGTTTCAAGTTGGATATCTTGGAATTACCTGGCATTTGCTGTCTTGTTACTGAAGAAAATTTCACGAAAACAAAAAGTTTAAATCACTTCAATATTTGCTTCCTAAATCAGGCTGGTCGTTTTTGGATAAGTTAAATTGAAGAATTCCTTTTACCGCGTCCTTGATTACATGTTTGTTTGTTACGATAAAATAGTAATCGCCTTCTTCGCGATGATATGAAACAATACAACCAGTACCGATGCTGGAAGAATTGGTTTTTGTTAGACATTCAATTCTGACTGTCGTAAAAATTAGATTTTCATAAAGAGAAGTAATTTCCATAAGTGCTTTATTTTTTACAAATATACTGAATTTGAGTATATTTGAATATCGATAGTAAAAGTATTGAAGAATGCATAAGTTGAAGGAAAAAATTAATCCTGTTGAGGATGGTGTTTTGAATTATTTGAGCATGGAGGTCTCCGGAGCATTGTTGGTAACGGGTGACTGGGGTTGTGGTAAAACGTATCATTTTAAAAATTATCTTTTCCCGGAGATAAGAAAAATGAACAGGGTACCTGTAATGGTTTCTTTGTTCGGTCTTAAGGACGTCAAGGAGTTACCAGAGAAAATTTTATGCGCATATTTGGAGAATATAGGAAAGAAAAAATTTCCTATAGGCAAAGTTGTCGCCTCTGCAAAGAATGCAGTTAAGTCAATACCAGCTCTTTCTAAATATGTGGATGTTAGTCAATTACTGAAAGAAGGTGAGGGCTTGTACTATTTTGTTCCTGCAGACAAGGTCGTTATATGCTTTGATGATTTGGAACGTGCTATAGAAACTATAAATATAAACGAGATATTGGGAGCGGTAAATAATCTGGTGGAAAATAAAGGATATAAAGTTGTTGTGATAGCCAATGAAAACTATATTAGGGGGAAAAGTGAAGAAGAGAATTCTGGGTTGCTGGTTTTTAAAGAAAAGGTAGTGGAGAAGACATTGACTTATGTCCCGGATATTGTGACTGTTTTTAAGGGAATAGTGTATTCCTATAAAGACGATGATTTCAGTAAGTTTATGTCTGATCCAGATGTCGTAAGATCAGTTGATCCTGATGGAGAGTGTGCTGCCAGGTACCCAGATATGAAGATGCGTTTATCGAATATTAGAATGCTGAAGTTTGCGATAGAGCATTTTCATGTGGTTTTTTCATTGTATAAGGAAAATGGGAAAGATTTTAATGAAGACAGGATAGTTTGCTGGAAGCTCAAGAATTATTGGTGTTTTGTTTTGGGAGTGTCCATTGAGTATAAGCGGAATAATATTACCTATGATGATGATAGAGGATTGTCAGAGTATTATAGTATTGTGAAATTTGATGCAGGTACCGAGGCTACGGATACAAATAAGTATTCTTTTGCGGAAGGTGACGGGATGGCGAAGGTTGGTCAGAATAAAGTAAGCGAAAATGCTAAATATTCTGAAAATTTTTTCAGACATTATTTAAAGAGGATGTCCTTGGAACCGATTTTTCATAAGCCGCTATATGATTTTGTTACTGCAGGGGTAAAGATTGATTATCAGTGTCTTGATATGAAAATGGATGAGAAAATCAATTTGAAGGATGGAAAAATAAATCCTGCGCATGAATTGCTGAATCAGTTTATGGCGGGGTTCTGGTTGTTTAAAAATGAGGAGATAGCTGGCAAACTTCAAGATTTATTGAGATATGTCAGGGATGCAGAATATGAGGACTACGCATCGTATCTAAATGCATCTGTTTTTGTTTATATGTTGAGAGACTATTTTGATGCAAATGAAGACCAAATGGAGTCTGATGTCAAACGTGGGATAGATGTGTTTGTTGAAAGACGGGCAATTAATTTTTTCGACAAAAGGGATGTGCAGATGCTGAGAGACAGAGTGTCAGAAAATGTACGGTGGGTTGCTGATTATATTCTGAGTAGAATTGATGTTAAAATCGAAAGGGAAAGCAAAGTTACAGCTGTCAGGTTGCAGAATCTGTTCTGTACGGATATGGCGGCATTTACGAAAGAAATGCTTCCAGGAAGGGATGATTTTACTCCGAAGTATTTGGGATTTTCTATATTGGATAATTTTGACCGGAGAGTGGTGATGCGGCGGGTACAGAATATGGAGCCTAGCGATGTGATGATGCTGGCAGATTTCATAGAAAAACGTTATGTGGTTTCAAGAATAGAGCAGAACGCTAAGGACTTACCTTTCTTAAAAGCGATGAAGGACGGGATTGATGGAATAGATTTCGGTAAAACTAAATTGTCTAATTTCGTCATAGGGAAAAATCTTAAACCCGTGATAGAAAAGGCAATCGGAATTTTAAATGGCGAATGGTGAAAGGATGCAAAATCTTTATGAAGGGTTGATAATCTCAAACTATGAAACGCATAATAGAAAAATCTGACAAAAGATGATAAGGTAATATGTCGGATATCAAATAATCAGGCTGCGTGCTATTTCGTGTACGATATTGATATTGACTGAGTTTCCAAGGGCTTTGAATGCTGCCGGCAGGGTTTTGGGCAGCTGGATGTCGTCTGGTATTGATTGTATTCTGGCGCCTTCTCTTTTGGAGATGTATCTCTTTTTCCATCCGATTATCGGCATTTGAGTTCTTACTGTTACGAGTGAGGGGAAGAAGTCTGTCTGCTTTACACGGACACCGGAGCCTCTGAACTGTATGATGTGATTCCACAAGTTATGGTCTGAGCCGGGGCAGTTCCATTCTAATTTCTGCCAGCTTTCCAGTTGGATGGATTTGATTTTAGGGAGAATGATGTCTATGCTTGATCTGTTCTCCTCATAAAAGCGTCTGTTCTGTTTTATGAAGTTCTGTTTCCATTTAGGGATTATACCCTTTTGATGCTGGATGTAATTAGGTAATTGGGCAAGTATTTCTGCCTTATTCAGTCCATATAGAGGGATTCCGAAGCGTCCTTTGTATTTCCAAAGGGCTTCGGCTTCTATTTCGGAGTAATCGATGTTTTCTACTGGATATGTGGCTCCGAACTCCATACTCCACAGTGGAGAGTATGGTTTTATTCCCGGAGGTAATAAATCGAGGAACTGCTGCCAGGTGTCCAGTACTTCCAGCTTTTCCGGTTCGATTTTTAACGAGGGGTCATCTGTTGAATCGTCTATTATGGAGCGGACATCGGTTTTCACAGGTTTTGAATCGAACCATTCAAAATGATCGAGGCCGTTGATACTGCCTACAATAAAGATTCGTTCTCTATGCTGGGGGATACCTATCTCATGAGGTGAAATGATCCGCTTGTCTACGGAATAGCCCAATTCTTCTAAATGCTCCTTGATATACTGCCAGGTTCTCCCGCTGTCATGCTTTTCCAGGTTTCTTACGTTTTCTAAAATAAAGTATCTGGGTCTATGATGTGACAGAATCGCTATTACGCTGTTTATCAGGAGGCCCCGTTCTTCCTGCATGCCTTTCTGGCGGCCGGCTTTAGAGAATGGCTGACATGGGAATCCTGCGCATAGAATATCGTGTGCGGGGATATCTTCAACTGGTATTTTGGTGATATCACCAGCTACTTCTACTCCAAAGTTCTGTCTGTACAAAGATTTGAGTTCGGATACAGTTTCAGATGCGAAGACACACTCGTGTCCCAGCCTTCTCAATGCGATATGGAAACCGCCCAAACCGGCGAATAGGTCTATGAAATGCATAGCTTTGTCCTCCAGTTCTCCAAATCCTCCTGTATCTTGTCCTGGGGAATATAGTATCCCATTATTCTTGTTCTATCAAAGAGCAGGCCATTGTCCCGTGATGCGCTGTGGAAGTTTTCCGATGGAATAATCCCTGCGATTGCAAGACAAGTAATAGGATCGTTCTTGAAATGGATGTACTGTTCCCAGTGCTTTATTTTGGAGTAAACATTTTTCTCTTTCCAGTTTTTCCCTATGGTCGCGTCGGTTAGAACAATAATCTGATTGCCTCTTTCATCTAAAGGCTTGTAAGTCACAATGTCTATGCCGCCGTCTTTGGCATGGGCGGGCATCAAGGATAGGTCGCCTATGTTTTCTTTGGTTTCTTGCACCAATTTATGTATTTTTTCCTTGATGGTCTGGTCATTGTTCCCGAAGGAGGTAAGAATAGAGCACGGTGTGTTGAGGTAATTCTTTATTGCGGACTCTACAATGCGCTCAAACAGAGTGGTGATATCGCGTGTTGATTGATAGCCGCCGTTCAAAGAATAGTACAGACAAAACAGATAGTGAAGATTCTGCTGCCGCAGGCTGTCATTGTCAAAGTTAGATATGACGGTATCTCCCTTTAGTTTATAGGGCTTGTAAGAGCCGTACAATTTCAATCTCTGCAGCAAAGAAGTTTTGATGTCTTTTTTCTGCGAAGTGCCGCTGGATACATCTTCGTCATCGGTATTATCATCTTCTGTGTAATAAGAATCTATGCCGTATTGTCCTTTAAGGAATGCGGTGTATTCTATATAATCACAAATAGACGGTATGTCGTTAGATGAAAGTGTCGTCATTCTATTCACCATTAATAAGGATTCTTATCTGCTTCAACTGTCCTTCGATATCATCCAAGGTCTGTACGACTTCTTCCGATTCTCTGTACTTGAATACTTTGTCCTTTACAACACCTAAGGCCTTGTATGCCTTGTTCAGAGACTTTCTTACCAGTTCTTCCTCTCCGCCTGTCAACTCATAAGCACCTGCCAGGTCTCCGTATCTTTTCAGGTACTCTGTTGACTCTTTGTTGGACAGGACCGGAGCCAGGATTTTGCCGATATTTCGAGAATCGGATATGACTCTGTTCTGATCATATTCGTTCAATCCGAAAATCCATTTCGTTATGTCGGTCAATTGCTCTATGTGCGCGGTGTCTATGATGTCTTTACTAAAGTCTATCTCGCTGAAAGGCGGGACTCCTATGTATTGGGCGATAGATGTCCTTCCCATTCCCAAAGCTACCTGAAGAAGTGAAAAGCGCTCTTTGATATGTTTACTCTGATAGTTTACAATCTCCTGGTCTATGATGTTGAAGAGGCAGTAATAGACATATAGTTTCAGTATGGTGTCTTTCCTGTCGGCGATCTGTTTCTTGATTGTATCGATAGCCTGGCTTGTTGTCATGCCGTCATTGTGCCTGCACTGCTCGACTTTGTCATAGATGTACCTGGCTTTTGCGTATGCATCCCATTTTCTATTGCCGGCGATGTGCCTGATGCCTAAGTATGCATCTACATTCTTACGTTCGCGATATACTATTGCCGGTATAGTCTGTAGATTGTCCTTAATTTCGGGGCTGGAGATTTTAGGGAAATCTTCGTCAATATCAAGCATTGTCCGCAATGACTCATCCAGCAGCAATTTTATGGAGGATACTCTGCGGTTGCCTTCTATTACGATATAGTTGTAATCCGCAACATTGTCCTTATTGACTGCGTCAAAGTCACGGCTGTTCTCCGGAACAACGATGATGGGCTCCTCGGGGAGGAATCCATGTATGGCCAGCGAGCCTGCAAGTTCATCCAGTTCCTCATGCTGATACATCTGAGATAATATCTCATTCTGATCGTTTTTCAGATTCTCTCCGGCTAACCTTGGATTATTATTATCCAATAGCAAGTTGGCTAAGGGGATATTAATAATCTCTAATTTTCTATTATCGTTGAATGTGGCCATGTGTATTTGTTTTACTGTCACAAAAGTAGTCGATTCCTCCAAGGATAGCAAAATTTTTGTAATAAACAAGAAAAAGATAAGGCTGCTTAAATTTTTTCTTAATGAGCCGTAAGTCTATAAGTTACTTATGTTCAGCCTTACAGTGATTTACAATAGATACTTGCGGAGGTGCTGCAAGTTGTGAGGCCATGCGCTTGCTAATCGAGGAGGTCGGTGTAGCTGTCGATGTAGATGGGGGCACCTTGTATGAAGTTGAATGAGCCCGACGGGAGTTTGGTGCCGTCTATGAGGTCATAGCCAACGGCTCTTTGTACGAGTTCAGCGGGGGTAACTGATGGTTCTGGAGCGGAGGCCTCTTTTATGGTGTAGACAAGGTACTTATCCTGCGGGGTGGAGGTGGAGGACTGGGGGTCGAATGGATAGGATATGGAGTGCAGGGCATTGCGGTCCATGATTTTTGGGGCGCCTGTTATGTCGTACCACGTGAACTGGTCTGTGTGGTTGATATCGTACAGCAGGAGCTTGCTTGCGTGGAGGGTCTGGTCGGTGGGGCTTATTGCTCCGGGACGGCGGTTGGGGCCGTCCTGCAGGCGGACGTTGTAGAGGTGGTGCTGCCGGATCCATTCGAGGTGGCTGCTGCTCCGGTAGCAGCCGATAAGGAGGATTTCTCTGTAGGCGCGGGAGAGTATATGGCTTATCTGCTCCATGTAGCCGTTGTGGTCTGATGTAAGGTCAAACGGCTCGACCTGAAGGCGGAGGTTGTATTTTCCGGCTGTCTTGTCAAAGATGTAGTCGTCCAGCGGCTTGTTGAATTTCTGTGAGAAGGGGTACAGCAGGACCAGCTTGGGGATTACGGGGAAGGTTAAGGGTTTGTCCGGTTCGGGGCCTTTCTCATACTTCTGGCCGTAGGCGAAGAGCTGGTACATGTCTTTGATCTCAATCAGGTAGTTGCTGTCGGGCTTTTCCTGATTGAGGTTTTTCCATTTGGTATCGATGATGATGCTCTGGTATGTCCTGAAAGGGTCGGTCCGGACTCCGGCTTCGATGAAGATGTCGGGCCGCAGCTGGAAGCGTCTGCCGGAGCCCTGTCTGTCCACAAGGTAATGGGCGGTGTGCTGGGTATGGACTTTGAACTCGTCCGCCCGGGTGCGGAAGTAGTCTTTGAAGAGTTTGGCGACAAAGCTTTCGAAGAGTTTCTCTGCGGGGAACAGCAGGGCCTGGTTGATGCAGTTCCCGCTGAAGGTGGTGAATCCTCTGCCGAGGAGTATGGTTTCGCTCCAGCGGATGATTTTCGTGTATTTGTCCATCATCCTGTCTGCATTGAGGGACTTGTGCAGGTCTGAGTGGATGTCGCTGGAGGCGGGTATGTCCGAGAGCAGGTCGAGCAGCATATTGATGCGGGCGGAGTTCCTGGTTGAGGATGTGATGCTCTGGAGCCTTTGCAGTGTGCTTACTATGATCTTGTTCTGGGGAATCTGTTCATCGTAGATATGGTGACGGACGTAGAATCTGGACTGGTCGATGCTGTTTCTGCGTATGTGCTCGCTGAACATCAGGCTACCTTTCAGGTAGCGTTTGTTGCCTTCTGTAAGGATGTAGTTTTTCCCGAGGCCGGTCTGATAGAGTTGCTCTGCTTCATTGAGGTAGTTGCTGATGTAGACTTCGAGTATGGGGAAGTTCTTCCGGGTCTGCAGGCTGGCGTCCTGGAATGTGACGGCGTCGATGCTGCGGAGGGCCGAGAGCATCTTCAGGAAGATGAGGCGACAGATGCTTTTGTCGGTCTCTTCCTGGCCGGAATGGCGGTAGATTTTCGGCAGGATTTCTATTATTGTCCCGTCGGTTGTCTGGACGGTGCCGACATAGTTGCAGGCCTGTATTCTGCGCTTGCCGCTGCGGATGGTTTTTTTGAAGACTTTGTCGATGTCGGGGAAGGTGCGGCTGTCCGAGTGGCTGAATGCCCATAGGTTCTCAAACGACTTCCTGGACAGTTCCTGGCCGCCGTCTGCGAAGAATCCGTCTCCATGTTCTTCTATGGAACCGTATTCTGAAATAACTATGAGTTTTCCTGCCATATGGTCTCCTATGCGGTGATGTGGGCTATGAATGCGGATGCTGCCTCATTGTTCATGGAAGCACTTGCTATACCCTCTATGTTCAAGGTGTAGAAACTGGTTTCCTCGTTGTCAGAGTCGTATCTGCTGAATGCTGCTGTTGCGTCACCATCCTCGATATAGAAAGAGTGTTCATCAGGGATGCGGTCCTTTTCTCCAAGGACGAAACGTATTTTCTCCACATCGTTGTAGAAGTACTCCTGCAGGAGAGGGATGATTTTATTTGCCAGTGCTTTGAGTATCTGAATGCTCTCGTCTGCGGCAGAGGCTTCTATGTCGTAGAAGTAGGAATGGCCTATCTGGCGGTCCTGGCCAAGGAGGGCACGGATTCTGTCATTTATCGCTTGAAGAACGGTTTTGGCTTTCTCATTCCTCAACACATCGTAGTCCGGCAGATATTCCTTGAACTGGAAGCGGCGGCGGAGTGCGGTGTCCAGTATCTGGATGCTGCGGTCGGCGGTGTTCATGGTGCCGAGCAGGCGGAGGTTGGCAGGGACTCCGAAAAGCTCCTGAGTGTACGGCAGCCTGACTATCATTTCGTTTTGGGCTCCCAGTCTCTTGTTCTCTTCTATCAGGGATATCAGGTCTCCGAATACTGCCGATATGTTTGCGCGGTTGATCTCGTCTATGCAGAACAGAAACTGCCTGGATGTGTCCCCAGCTATTGCTGCGAATTTGGCGTTCCTACTTTCTTTGGTGTCGGAACAACATTCTGCCAAGGAACTGTAGCCGGCTAAAACAGCAGCCCTCTCACATGCATTGTAAAACACGCCTTTTTCGTAACTGTATTCTATATTGCCATCTTCTTTAGTCTTGGCTTTCAGACCGATGATGAACTCCTCGTAGCTGTAGGACTGGTGGAAGGTGATGACGGAGCGGTTACCCTCTGGATATCCGGCAAATATTTTCTGCATTTCATAGGTTTTGCCTGTGCCGGGAGGGCCGTAGAGGATGGTGTTGAGCAGTGTGCTACATAATCCTTTCTGATTATTTTTATCTGCGTCAAAGGTATAGTATTCACTAGCATCAAATGGAAATATGATTAAACATGCAAGTGTATTTAACGCAGCATAAAGTGGTTGAAAAAAAGGACCTCTTGTCAAATCTCCTGCGTTTGCCACTACAAATGACTTATTCAGTTTTACTGTGAAATTTTCGGAAAAGTCATTTCCTCCTAAGTTATGGAATAATTGCCTATCTTCATAAAGATTATTATCGTATTCTAGATAGAAATCTTTAAAATTTATATGAAATAATCTGTCAAATAATGACTTTGACATATGAAAGTCGTTAAGAAACCTTTCAATAAGATCTTTTTCAGTCACACCATCGCTAAAAGCGGTTCTACGATACGCCCAAACTAATACGGGAACAACATTTGGTTTACTTTGAGTAAATAAAGACATTTGTTCTTCCCAATCATTTGCAAATATCACGGAGTAAACATTATCACTTCCTTCTGAATAATTTTTCTTGTTTGCTAAGCGAAATGATTCTTCTAAAAAAGTAGACAGTTTATATGTGTCAATCAGATAATTACGGTTAGGCTGAATGATATCGCCAATAGAATACAAAATTCCAAGAATACCCCAAAACTTATCCTTTGTTGTCTCTGAGATACTTTTATATGCTGCTTCAACACAATTAAGACTAAAATATTTCATATTACTCGCCCTTATTATAATAATATATCATGTTTTTCATTATTTGGGTAATTATTGGCACACTAACAGAATTACCTAATTGTTTATATGCCTGATTATCCGATACAGGCATTTTAAAATCATCTGGGAATCCCTGAAGTCGTTTGGCTTCTATAACTGAGAGTTTTCTACCAAGATCCCATAATTTTGGTGTTCTACCAGCTATAATTGTTGGTGCGTATGTGTCCAGGCATGCATAAAACGCCTCTTGTATTTGAGTCTTAGCCTTGTCTCCAACATGGAACCTTAACGAACCATCTTTTTTCTGGTATGAATAAACTCCATACTTACCTTTTTTTGTGTTGGAAGCGTATTTTGAATTATCATGCTGCACCCTGCTTTGATTTTGGCAATTGGCAAAGTGATACTGAATTCTATCCATCTCAAACTTAGACAACTTCAGTGAGGGTGTTTTATCATTGACATCAACGATATCTCTCAAGGTTGGTTGCACATTTATTTTTGGTGGGAACTCAAAATGAGTAGGTTTGTCAAAGCCTACGCAGTACCATCGTTCTCTTTTCTGAGGAAGTCCATAATCGAGGGATGATAGTATTGTCCAATGGACATCATATCCCAATTCTTTTAAATTAGAAAGAATTATTTCAAGTGTCTCACCTTTTCTATGGGAGACAAGACCTTTAACATTTTCTAAGAAAAACATTTTGGGCTTGTGATGTGCCAGTATGCGGCAGATATCAAAAAATAGAGTTCCTCGTGTTTGGTCTTCAAAGCCTTCTCCTAAACCAGCATAACTAAACGGCTGACAAGGGAAACCAGCTGTCAAAATATCAAAAGAAGGGATATCTTTTGCCTCTATTTTAGTAATATCTCCTGAGGGTATTTCTCCAAAATTAGCATTATATGTTTGTTGAGCGAAAGAATCTATGTCGGAAGAGAATACGCATGTTACGTTATTCTTCTCCATAGCTAACCTAAATCCTCCTATTCCACAAAAAAGATCAATACCCTTATATTTTTTCTTTGACATTTGTTTTCAATACTTAATATTAACCAACAAAGATAGCGATTTTCCATAAATGAGCGAACAGAATTGTCCCATACTGTCCCGCTTGTCCCGGTGTCCCACGGTGCGGGACACGTGGGACAGATGGGACAGCACCGGGTCATCGGCCGGCCTGGGCTATATGGGGTCTGCGTGGCGGATGGCGGTGGGTATGAGGTCCAACTCGCTGATAAGCAGGTCGAGGGCGCTCCAGTGCTCCTGTGGGAAGTACGGGGCGACGAGCCGGGTGGCGGGACTGGTGAAGTCGGGGAGGCTGCCGGGGTCTGTCCCGCTTTGTCCCGGGACATGGCTGCGGGACGGGACGGCGGTGTGCTCCTGGAGGGCTCCGGGGATGGCTGCCGGGATGGGCCCGCCGGAGGCTGTGCGGCTGATGCAGTCCTGCCGCCAGCGGATGAGCCAGTCGGCGATGTCGATGTGGTCGCGGCGGTCGCGGTCGGTGGCGTTTTTCTCGAGTACATCCGATACGGTGATGGTCAGTCCATCTATGGCGGTGAGCTTTTCGGTCCACTGCCGGTAGCTGTCCACGTCGGGGAAGGCGATGACTTTGCGGCCCCGGAGGACGGAGAGTTTTTCGGGGGAGAGCTGGGACTTGCCGCCGGTGGCGAGCCAGGTGTATTTGGGCATGATGGCCGAGGCGATGACGGCGGTCTTTTCGGACTCGACGAGGGCTATGGTCCGGTCTCTGCTGTCGGGTTCGGAGAGCAGGTGCTCACCGAAGAGGCACTGGGTGAGCTGCCAGCCGGGAGGGAGCTGGCCGGTGCGTTTCATCAGGGAGTGGACCCAGCCGATGCGGAAGGGTGTGCCGGGGTCTTTGATCCGTCTGCCTGTGGCTGGGTCGTATTTCATGATCTTGCCGGTTCGGATGCGGCCTGCGGTGTCTATCTGGAAGTAGATGACGTCGCGGGAGCGGGTGACTCCGAGGCGGTAGGTGTCTGTGAGGGCGGCTACGGTGTCCTCGGGGAAGATGGTGCGCAGGAATGCGGTGAAGGTGCTGGGGATGTCCTTGCGGACGGAGCGGCGGAGGATGTCCTGCGGGATGGTGCAAAGTGGGCTGTGCGCTGTGTGCCTGTGCTGTGATGGACGGGGTGCGGTTGTTGGCCTGTGTTGCCGGGTGCGGCTGAGTTCCGGATGGTCCCGGAAGTATTGCCTGGGGGTGCGGTGGTAGCCGCAGGAGGACTCGTGGTCGCAGCGGCCTACGGTCTCGTCCAGCATGTTGCCGCCGGGGTCTACGTAGCGGGTGAAGCAGTGGGGTCTGCCGCACTGGGGACAGGTGTGGCGGGTGCTGCGTCCGGCGTATTTCTGGAGGGTGTAGGTGCGGTCTGTGCTCATGGCTGTGTCTGCTGGGTTTTTAGGGTTTCGGCTTTTTTGAGGATGCGGCCTGCTGCGGACTTGCTGAGGCCGAGGATGGCGGCGATGTCGCGGACGGTCTTGCCCTGGCTTTTGAGGTCGAGGATGTTCTGCATCTGTGCGGTGTCCTCGTCTCCTTCCCTGGGCCTGAGGTGCTCCTTTTCGGTGGAGTGGCCGACGGGCTCGAAGTGGAGGAAGCCGTCTCCGGGGTCTATCTCGCAGACTATGACGTTGTCGGAGTCGTAGCGGTACTCTCCGGCGCGGACCTTGAGCTGCTTGATGTAGCGCAGGCCTGTGTCCTTGGCGCTCTTGCCGATGGCGAAGACGCTGTCGAAGAAGTTGTAGAGTTTCTTGGAGCCGGCGAGGTCGTTCTGGGTGATTGGGTTGCTCATGTTGCGCTTTGGGGTGTGGGCTATGATGAGGAGGGACCAGCCGTGTTTCTTTTTCAACGACATGAGCTTCATCATGAAGAGGCCGGCTACGTCGCCTTTTTCGGATGCGTTGCAGAGGTAGGTGAGGTTGTCGATGATGATGACGTGGGCCCCGACGGCCTGTGCTGCGGCTTCGATGTCGGCGAATAAGGTGTCTTCGTAGTTGTCGGCGCGGATGGCTTCAGGGACTATCTCTGCGCGGAGGAAGCCTTCGGGGAAGATGTGGCGGGTGCGGGTTGCGGGGTTGTAGTAGCGGAGCTGGAACTGTTTGTCGGAGAGCTCGCAGTCTATGTATAGGACTTTCTGGTCGCGGGCTATCTCGTCTGCCATCTGGACGGCGAGGATGGACTTGCCTAGGTTGGAGTCGGCGAAGAGGCAGCATACCTCGCCTTCGTACCAGAGGCTGTGGTAGAGGTCGCGGGGGTCGGGCCGGGTGACGGCGTCGAGGACGGTGCTGTTGGCGGTCTTGATGCGGAGCATGCCGACGGTGCCGGCGGTGCGGTCGAGCTCGGCGCTGATGGCGGCTACGGGGTTGAAGTCCTGTCCCTGCGGGGTCTGTGTGTGGCCGCTATTTTCCATAGCGCTCGCGTATCTTGAACATGACGTAGCTGGAGCGTAGTACTCGGTCGATGTCGCTGCGGTGGTAGTAGATCTTGTGGCCTATCTTGATGTAGGGAATGGTGCCGTTGGAGCGGAGCGTCTGGAGGGTGCGGGGGCTGATGTGGAGCTTCTGCATGACGTCCTGGCCGTCGAGGAGGTGGTCGAGGATGTCCTCAGGGGGGAGGCCGCCGGTGCCCGGGGACGATCCGGCGGCTGTGTCCTGCGGGGCTGCTGCGGGCGGCGGGGGCAGGACGGCTCCGTGGTCGGTGAGCCACTTGCGGATGAGGGGGCAGGTGGTGATGGCGCAGATGAGCTCGTCGGGGTATTCGGCTGCGAGCTCGGCGATGAGGGCGCGGCGGCGGGCGGTGCTGTTCTGGTTCATCGCGCTTCCCTCCCGTTCTGGTTGAAGAGCTGCAGGGCGAGCTCTACGTCCACTACTATCTTGCGGCCGTTCTGTATGACTGCGTCCCTGATGATGGTGTCCTTGTAGCGCTGGGCGGTGGCGTGGGAGCAGCCGAAGATGTCGCGGATGCCCTGTAGGCCGTAGACGTAGCGGCGGTGCCGCACTTCGGGGCGGGCTTCCTCGCGGGGCTGCTGGCGGAGGGTGTGCATGAGTTCCTTGAAGTCGCCGACGGTGAGGGCGGCGATGGGGGTGGTGTCATCGATTGTCATTGTCTGAGGTTTTAATGGTTTGTAGTGATGACGCTGCCGGCTTTGTCTGGTATGCTGTGATATATCCGGGGACAAAGGAAAGTATTATTTCTGATACTGCAATGGGCTGATTGTCGCTGCTTTACACAAAGTTTTCGGGTGCGGGACGCAGTGTGCTCCGCTGTACTGTGTGAGGTGGTGCTGGTGCGGCTGACTTGACACTTTTTTCTGGTTCGGGGCGGAAAGTGTCAAGCGGGATGTATGTTTGGGTATATTTTATAACCTGAGGTTGGTGAAACGGGGGTTATTTGGCCCAGATGTGTCCAATGCTGCGGTATAGCATGTGCCATAGGTGGAGGGTGCTGCGGATGATGACCCTGCGTCCGTCGGGGGTGAGGATGAGGTAGCCGCATGATGTCCAGTTGTAGATGCTCTGGCGGCTGACTCCGAGGATGCGGGCGAGGTGGGCTTTGTTGGTGTGGTGGATGTCGTGCCCGAGGACCCGGTCCATGTTCTTTATGTGGCTGACGGGGTCGCTTACCTTGTGGAGGCCGGCCTGGAGGAGTTCCTCGACGGTGGTGTCGCTGTGGCCCTGCTCCTGTCTGCGGCGGAGGTGGATGAGGAGGGGCTGTATGTCGAGTCTGACTTTGGTGATGGCGTGTGCGAGTAGTTCATGATCGTAGGTGTAGGTTCTGTGCATCCGGTGTTTATTGTTTTAGATTCTCGTCGAAGAGTGTCATTGCTGCGGCTTTGGTCTTTTCGGCGATGTCTATGTAGGGCTTCATGGCCTTGTAGTCGGAGTGTCCGGTCCATTTCATGACGATCTGGGGCGGGATGCCGCTGGAGAGGGCGAAGCAGATGAAGGTGCGGCGGCCGGCGTGGGTGCCTATGAGGGCCCATTTGGGGCAGGTCTCCCGGACTTTCTGTCCTGCGCGGTAGAAGGTCCTGGTGATGGGGGTGTTGAAGCCGCAGAGCTCGCAGAGGTCCTTGAGGTACTGGTTCATCTTCTGGTTGGAGATGACGGGGAGGGCGAGGCCTCCGGGGTATTTCTCGTGGGCGTATCGGTCGAGGATGGCCTGTGCGAAGCTGTTGAGGTCTATGGGGAGTCGGTCGTGGGTTTTCTGGGTGGTGATGTAGAGGCAGCCGCCGGTGATGTCGCTGCGGCGGAGCTGGGCCATGTCGGAGTAGCGGAGGGAGGTGAAGGCGCAGAAGCAGAAGAGGTCGCGGGTCTTGGCGAGGGCTCCTGCCTCGCGGACGGTCTTCTCGTAGGGGTTGCCGTCGGGGCCGGTGAGGGTGACCTTGGTGCCGTTGGCGGGGATGTCGTAGCGGTAGAGGGTCAGGAGTTCTTCCTTGGTGAGGAAGATGACGGGTTTTTCGAGGATGCGGAATTTGGGGCGGTATCTGTTTATCTGGGATTCGCTGCAGTAACCTTTGCGGATGGCCCAGTTGAGGAACCATTTGAGGTTATTGAACTGTTTCTGTGTGGTGTTTTCCTCAAGGTGGTCTTTGGTGCGGAGGAAGTTGACGAATTTGGTGAGGCCTTCTTCGTTGAAGTCTGAGTATTTTATGCCGGGATTGAAGCGGTGGAGGCGTTTTTTGAAGGTCTCCCAGTTCTGGATGGTGGATGTGGCCCACTGGCAGGCAACTCCTTCTTCTTGGACGAACTGGTCGATGTCGTCGAAGATGGTGCGGGTTTTGGGTGCAGTGGAGGTTTTTGCTGTTGGATCGCTTTTTCCGAGGGCTTTTCTCATTTCAGCCTTGAACTCTTCGGGCGTGGGGATATGGTCCACCTCAACGGCGTAGCGGGTGAAGTGGGACTGGAGGTCGAGGATGTCCTGGTTTATCTTTGTGGCAAGGGTGCCTTTGGAGTTCTCGTATTTCTGCCTGGAGACTCTGCCGTTTTTCCATACGTCGGGGCTTACGCTGTGGCCGATGGTCGGAAAGAATCTTTTCTTGCGGATGATGACTGACATTTTGACGGGACACTCGCCGGCTTTGTTGGAGTGCGTGTCGAGGTAGAAGTTAACGGCTGCCATGGTTGGATATATTAGGGTTTTGTTCGTGGTTTTCTCGAACAAAAATACGAACAAAATGGGATATATCCAAATTGATTACTTTAGATTGATGTTGGTTTAAGTTGTTATGTGATAGAAATTTGTGGATTGTTCGATACGGGGTTAGATTACAACTTTAGTTCCCCCCTCACCGCAGAAGTGCATGAAAAAAAGCTGTCGAACTTGTTCGAACAGCTTTTTTTCATGCACTTCTGCAAAGCCCGCCGCCAGGCGGGCGGGGATGTGCGACCAAAGGGAGCAAATCCCCCCGGTGAGGGAGACACCATAGCCGCATAGCCGCATGGGATGTGCGACCAAAGGGAGCAAATCCCTTGCAGCAATTCCCGTGTGAGTAATCACCGATATTTATGGTAAGTACTGGAGCAGCGCGTTTTTGTAATCGCTCGATAATCAAGGTGCTACGAAAACGGTGCGTACTTGCCGGCCTGTATAGAACCGGCGAAAGAATCTCGTTTAGATGTTAGTGTGTTGAGAAATAGCGTGTTGCAAATTTGCGGTGCTGCACTGCTTACCGTTGCCCTCACTCAGGAAGTCGGTCCTAAGTGGTACTGCAGTCTAGTGCTGGCTGGTATGCCGTAGTAAGCCAATAAGTTAGTGCAGCGCATCATTCCCGGGCCAAAAGTCAGAAATTTTTATTAATTTTGAAAGTCAATTTTAAGCCATTAATAGATATGTTCGCTAAAGAAGTCTACATCAGCCGGAGAAACGCCTTGAAGAGCAAGGTCGGCTCCGGTATACTCCTGTTCCTGGGCACGGGCGAGGCGGCTGTCAACTACGCCGGCAATGCCTACCGCTACCGTCAGGACAGTACTTTCAACTACTATTTCGGTCTTACGGACCCGGACCTGGCCGCAGTCATCGACCTGGAGTCGGGCGAGGAGATCATCTTCGGCAACGATGTCGATATCGACGATATCATCTGGATGGGCCCCCAGCCGCTTATCAGCGACAAGGCCGCTTCTGTAGGCGTCTCGAAAACCTTCCCTCTGGCTGAGCTGGAGAAATACGTCTCCAAGGCCAAAGCCGGCGGGCGCAAGGTACATTTCCTGCCCCCATACCGCTACCAGAACATGATCCGCCTGAACCAGATGCTCGGCGTGCCCTTCGACCGCATGCGCAGTGATGCCTCTGAGGAGTTCATCAAGGCCGTCGTGTCGATGAGGCTTATCAAGGAGCAGTGCGAGATCGAGGAGATAGACAAGGCCTGCAACATCGGTTACGCTATGCACTTCACAGCCATGAAGATGGCCCGTCTGGGCATGGTGGAGCAGCAGCTCGTCGGCGTCATGGAAGGGGTAGCCATAGCGGAGGGGCTGATGCCCTCATTCCCGATTATCCTCTCGCAGCACGGCGAGACCCTGCACAACCACAACCATGACGGTATCCTGACCGACGGCAGGCTCATCGTCATCGACGCCGGCGCGGAGTCCAACACCAACTATTGCTCGGACTTTACCCGTACCCTCCCTTCGTCGGGAAAGTTCACTACCAAACAGAAGGAGATATACGATATCGTATCGGCTGCCAACAACCTGGCCCTCAGCATCGCCCGCCCCGGTATCACCTACACCGAGGTGCACCAGACCGTATCCCGCCTCATGGCCCAGGGCCTGATCAATCTCGGTATCCTCAAGGGTGATCCGGACGAGATCGTGGCCGCCGGCGCCCACTCGCTCTTCATGCCTCACGGTCTCGGCCACAACATGGGTCTGGACGTGCACGACATGGAGGACCTCGGCGAGAACTACGTGGGTTATGACGACACTTACAGGCGCTCGTCGCAGTTCGGCCTCGGTTCCCTCCGCATGGGCAAGATGCTCGAGCCCGGCCATGTCGTAACGGACGAGCCCGGTATCTACTTCATCCCCGCCCTCATCGAGAAGTGGAAGAAGGAAGGCATCAACACCCAGTACGTCAACTTCCCTCTGCTGGAGAAGGAGTACTACGATTTCGGCGGCATCCGCCTCGAGGACGACCTGCTCATCACGGAGAAGGGCTGCCGTCTGCTCGGCTCGAAGCGCCTGCCCATCACTACTGAGGAAGTGGAGCGGGAGATGGCCGCTGAGTAAAACCATACGGCGCAGGGCCCGCATACCGGTATGCCGGTCCGCAAAATGAACAGCCGGGCACCTTTTCATCGGGTGTCCGGCTGTTTCTGTCTGTATTCAGGTTTACCTTTTATATAGAAAGTACGCGGGTGATATCGTACCACTTGGTGTTGATCTCATTGTGGCGGCTGCATGCCTCCGCGAATGGAGTAAAGACGGTCTCGTTCTGCATCTGTCCGATCATCACTCCGGAGCGGCCGTCGAGCAGGGCCTTTACCGCACCGTAGCCGAGGATGCTGGCCAGGACGCGGTCGTTGCAGGTGGGCGAGCCTCCCCTCTGGATATGGCCGAGGGTGGTCACGCGGGTCTCGTAGTCGGGGATGCGCTCCTTGACCTTTGCTGCTATCTGATTGGCGTTGCCCAGGTCTCCGCCCTCCGCTACTATGATGATGCCCGAGGTCTTGTTCTTGCGCCTTTCGAAGAGCAGGTACTCGCAGAGCTTCTCGATGGTCGTGGGTATCTCGGGTATCAGGGTAGTCTCGGCTCCTGTGGCCATGGCCGTGTTGAGGGCGATGAAGCCGGCGTCGCGTCCCATCACCTCCACGAAGAACACTAGGTTGTGGCTGTCGGCCGTGTCCCTGAGCTTGTCGATGGCCTGCACGGCGGTGTTGATGGCTGTGTCGAAGCCGATGGTGAAGTCAGTGCCGTAGATGTCGTTGTCGATGGTGCCGGGTATGCCCACTACCGGGAGGCCGTGCTCCTTGTACAGGAGGTCAGCGCCGCGGAAAGAACCGTCGCCGCCGATTACTACCAGGCCGTCGATGCCCAGATCCTTGAGGTTGCCGTATGCTTTTTCCCTGACAAACTTGTCCTTGAACTGAGGGAAGCGCGAGGATTTGAGGATAGTGCCTCCCTGATTGATTATTTTCGAAACGGAATGAGACTGCATCTGTATGTAGCTCTTCTCGATGATCCCCTCGTATCCGCGGTAGAAGCCGTAGATCTCCTTTCCGTTGTAGATGGCTGTACGTACCACAGCCCTGATGGCCGCGTTCATGCCCGGGGCGTCTCCTCCCGAGGTGAGAACGCCGATGCGGTTGATTTTAGTCTTCGTTGCCATATTTTTAAATTTTCAGAATTTTTTAAATTTCTGCGCAAATATATTCTTTTCTATAATTCTTTTTACTTTTGCCCCCGTTTTTTTAAGATTACAAAACGGTTACAGTATGAAAATAGGTGATCTGGATCTGGGAGACCGCCCTCTGCTGCTGGCTCCGATGGAGGATGTGACTGACCTTTCTTTCAGGTATGTCTGCAAGAAGTTCGGAGCGGATATGATGTACACGGAGTTTATCTCCTCGGACGGGCTGATAAGGGATGTCCCCGGGTCGCTCTACAAATTGAAGATATTCGACTATGAGCGGCCTATCGGGATGCAGATCTACGGCCATATTCCCGAGGCGATGGTGGAGTCGGCCCTGAGGGTGGAGTCGGCCGCTCCGGACGTGATAGACATCAATTTCGGTTGTCCGGTCAATAAGATAGCCCGCCGCGGAGCCGGCTCGGGGATGATGCGCGAGCCGGACAAGATGGTGGAAATCACCCGCCGGGTAGTGGATGCGGTCAGACTGCCTGTGACTGTGAAGACACGTCTGGGCTGGGACGAGGACAGCAAGATCATCGTGGAGCTGGCGGAGAGGCTGCAGGATGTGGGCATAAAGGCGATAACCATCCATGGAAGGACCCGCTGCCAGATGTACAGGGGCGAGGCGGACTGGACTCTGATAGGGGAGGTGAAGCGCAATCCCAGGATGCATATCCCGGTCATTGGCAACGGTGACATCAGGACTCCGCAGGATGCGGCCCTGGCCTTCGAGCGCTACGGGGTGGACGGGGTGATGATAGGCCGCGCCAGTTTCGGACACCCGTGGATATTCCGGGAAATCAGGCATTTTCTGGAGACAGGGGAGGAGCTTCCGCCGATGGGGGTGGACGAGAGGGTGGCTTTGGCCAAGGAGCATTTTGCCAAATCATTGGAGTTCAAGGGAGAAAGGACGGGAGTCCTGGAGATGCGCAGGCACCTTTCCTGCTATTTTAAGGGACTGCCTGATTTCAAGGAGACACGGCTCCGCCTTGTGACGGAAAATGATCCGGCGCGGGTGCTGGAAATACTCGATTACATAGGAGAAAGATGGGGGGAGGCTGCTGTTACTCGATCTTCTCTCCCGTCCACGACTCTATGATGGAGCGGTAGACCAGATAGCTGACGGGGCTGGCAATGACCAAGCTCAGCATGACTTTCAGAAATATCTTGCTTATGTGCAGCCATTCACGGCAGATGTAGAACATCAGGAGCAGCAGCAGGGTCTCGAGCACTATGGCGATGGCGCCTGCTACGATTTTACGGAAGAGCGACAGTTCGATGTTTTTCTTCATGACAGGTAGGTTTTTTAGTTACAGTTCCAAATGTAGTAAAAATTTCAATGAAAATCAACTCTGGAGATGCTTAAACATAAAGAGAGACCGCTGTCGCAGCGACCTCTCTTTTACTTAACGAACTAATAACTAACCTTGTTTTTCTCTACATGTTCAAGACGCCCATTATTGTCGTGACTGTTTTTTTGTGACAATGTTCGGAGTAGAATGTTTTGCATCATAGGAATTTTTCTCTATCTTTGCACCCCCTTATAATAGGGGGATTGCAACAAAATTTATTGTATTAACTTAAAAATCAACACAGTGGACACATTAAGCTACAAAACAGTGTCGGCTAACCCGAACATGATCGAGAAGAAATGGGTAGTGGTTGATGCAACAGACCAGATCGTGGGCCGTCTTGCTTCCAAAGTGGCTATCATGCTGCGCGGTAAGAACAAGACTTACTACACCCCGAACATGGACTGCGGCGATTATGTCATCATAATCAACGCCGAGAAGGTCCGTTTCACAGGGAAGAAGCTCACCGACAAGGTCTATGTACGTCACACCGGCTATCCCGGAGGTCAGCGTTTCGCTACTCCCAAGGAGCTTCTCGCACGCAAGCCGGAAGCCGTAGTGAGGGAGGCCATCCGCAAGATGCTCCCCAAGACCCGCCTGGGTGCCAAGATGTACAGGAACCTTCATGTATACGCAGGTCCCGAGCATCCTCATCAGGCTCAGTCTCCAGTATTAATCAACATTAACGAACAAAAGTAAACAGAGCACATGGAAGTAATCAACGCCCTTGGAAGACGTAAATCAGCTGTCGCTCGCGTTTATGTGACTGCAGGCAAAGGCAACATCACCATCAACGGCCGTACCCTTGAGGACTACTTCAAGGAGGATACTCTCCGTTACATCGTGAGACAGCCTCTGAGTGTTACCGAAACTCTGGCCGACTTCGACATCAAGGTGAACCTTGACGGCGGTGGAATCAAAGGTCAGGCCGAGGCACTCCGCCTTGCCATATCCCGCGCACTCTGCGAGATCAACAAGGAGGCCTACCGTCCGGTTCTGAAGTCCAACGGTTTCCTCACCCGCGATGCCCGCGAGGTCGAGAGGAAGAAACCCGGACAGCCCGGTGCACGTAGACGCTTCCAGTTCAGCAAACGTTAGTATTTACGTAAGATTATCAGAATGCACAGTCAGGATTCAAAACGGACAGACCCTTTTACCGGTTACTGCGCGTTTGTCCTGCTGCGGAAAATTTAGGAGACCGGCCGCATGAGCGCGACCGCTACTTCAAAATTAACAAAGAGAACTCTTGTATAACACAGAGACAAAATTAACAAAACAATGCCCAGAACAAATTTCCAAGATTTACTTGATGCAGGTGTTCACTTCGGTCACCTGAAGAGAAAATGGAATCCCAAAATGGCTCCTTACATCTTCATGGAGAAGAACGGAATCCATATCATAGACCTGCATAAGACTGTTGTAAAGATAGACGAGGCCGCGAACGTAATGAAGCAGCTCGCCCATGCGGGCCGCCGTATCCTTTTCGTGGCTACCAAGAAACAGGCGAAGGACATCGTGGCAGAGTATGCCCAGAGTGTCGGAATGCCTTACGTGACTGAAAGATGGCCCGGCGGAATGCTTACCAACTTCCCCACCATCCGTAAAGCTGTCAAGAAGATGCACACCATCGATGAGATGATGACCAACGGTACTTTCGAGACCCTCGCCAAGAGAGAGCGTCTCCAGATTACCCGTCAGAGGGCCAAGCTCGAGAAGAACCTCGGTTCCATCGCTGACCTCAACCGTCTTCCCGCAGCCCTTTTCGTAGTGGATGTACAGAAAGAGATGAATGCCGTAAAGGAGGCCAACCGTCTCAATATCCCGGTTATCGCAGTTGTTGATACATGTTGCGATCCCACTCCCGTTGATTATGTGATTCCCGGTAATGACGATGCCGCCAAGTCAGTTTCGGTCATCCTCGATGCTCTCTGCGGAGCCATCAAGGAGGGTCTGGAAGAGAGGAAGCTCGAGAAGGACAAAGAGGAAGAGGCCCGCGAGGCTGAGAATGCCGCTTCAGGCAAGAAGATGCGTCCCCGCAAGGGTGCCGCTCCCAAGGCCGAGGCCGCTCCTGCCGCAGAGGCAGCTCCCGCAGCTGAGCCCGCTGAAGTAAAGGAATAATTTTAAAGAAAGGAAGACAATGGAAATTAAAGCAATAGACGTACAGAAGCTCCGCAAGATGACTGGAGCCGGAATGATGGACTGCAAGAAGGCCCTCATTGAGGCTAACGGTGACTATGAGAGAGCCAAGGAGATTATCCGTGAGAAAGGCAAGCTCGTGGCTGCCAAGAGGGCTGACCGCGAGACCTCCGAGGGTGCTGTCGTAGCCAAGGTGGACGGCAGCAAGGGTATCCTCCTGTGCCTCGGCTGCGAGACCGATTTCGTGGCCAAGAACGAGGAGTTCCAGGCTCTTGCCAATGCCATCGCCGACGCAGCCATCAAGGCTCTGCCCGCTGACATGGAGGCCCTCAAGGCCTGCACTATCGCTGACGGCCGCACAGTTGAGGCTGCCATCACCGAGCAGATCGGCAAGACCGGCGAGAAGCACTCCCTCGTAGCATACGAGAAGGTTGAGGCTCCCTACATCATTTCCTACATCCACACCATCAACGGCAAGCTCGGTGCTATCGTCGGCTTCAACAAGGAAGTTCCTGTCGATCTCGCCAAGGGCGTGGCCATGCAGGTGGCTTCCATGAATCCCGTCGCTGTCAACAAAGAGGCCGTGCCTCAGAACGTTATCGACGAGGAGCTTAAGGTGGCTGTGGAGAAGACCAAGGAGGAGCTCGTGAAGAAGGCTGTTGACGCCGCCCTCAGCAAGGCCGGAATCAATCCCGCCCACGTCGACAGCGAGGACCACATCCAGTCCAACACCGCCAAAGGCTGGCTCACCCCCGAGCAGGCTGACCAGGCACGCGAGATTATCAGGACCGTCTCCGCAGAGAAGGCCGCCAATCTCCAGGAAGCCATGGTCAACAACATCGCCAACGGCCGTCTGAACAAGTTCTTCAAGGAGAACACCCTCGAGGAGCAGGAGTACCAGATGGGCGACGGCAAGACTTCCGTCAAGGCTGCTATCGTGGCTGCCGACAAGGAGGCCAAGGTGACCGTCTTCAAGAGGATATCTCTGGTTGACTAATTCCTCCCGCAAGGGTCGTATACATAGAAAATGCCGGAAGGACATCGCGTCCCTCCGGCATTTTGTTTTCCACGGTTCCGTCTGATATTATTTCAGAGGAGCGAGTATTACGATGTTGTTGCTTTCTGGAGTGAGATCCTTGAGGATTTCCTGGATGCGGGCCTTGTTCTCATCCGAGAGGTTGCCTTCCTTCAGGGCCTTTTCTGCATCTTCGGCAAATGTCTCGGGGTCGGTGACAGTGTACCAGTAGCCGCCGGTGAAGGAAGCGTAGTCTGTCTCCCTGGCCAGGTAGTCATTGAAGAAAGTCGTCCTGACGCTTTCTCCTGTGCGCCGGTCGGTGATGACGTATTCGGGCTTGCCGGTGCTGAATCCCCATTCAGTCTGTACAGGGTAGCTTACACTGGTGATGAAGCGGTCGGGCAGCATGATGTAGGAGTGGATGGGGGCGTCTTCGTTGACATTGAGATTATAGTCCTCGGATTCCACCTCCTTGGTGTTGAAGTCGATGGTGTAGACCGGATCGAGGCGGCCCTCGTTGATGACATAGAGAGAGTCGCTGCCGCCGCTCCAGGTTATGAGCGACAGGTCGAAGGCTCCTTCCACGTTGCCGTTGCTCTCGATCTCATTGCTGAAGTCGGGGGTGAGGGTCAGATGACCTGAGGGTATTTCCCAGAGCACATTGCCCTGCATGTCCTGCTGCCATGCAATCATAGGAACCAGGTCCCTGAACGGCAGGGCGGCGACTGTTACTGTGCCGGCTTTTGAGTCCACAGAGAACTGTCCCTTGGGCACACCGTATTTCAGAGGGACCTCCTTTTTGAACTTTCCGGTGGCGATGTCGAAGCCCAGCAGAGTCTTGGTCTGCCAGGGCAGGAGCCATATCGTGCCGTCTTCCTCGTCTATCCTCGGAGCTCCGTAGGTGTTGAGGTATTCGCCCGGACCGCGGCCGATGGTACCTACGTCGCAGAGGAACTTACCTGTCGCACGGTCGTAGAGCTTGGCCGGACCGCGCATGGATGCTCCGATGCAGATGTAGTGGTCACTGAATGCGTAGTTGTAACCGGTGGCGAATGCCTCGACCCTGCTGTCTAAGGCGATAAACTCAGGCTCTGCGGCCAGCTCGGAGATGTTGGTGACCGGCCCCTTGTCTACGCGATTGAAGTTGACGCTGATGAGGTTTCCGTCTCCGTTGCCGGAACCGCAGGATGCGGCAAAAACGATTGCTGCCGCTATAGCTCCTGTTTTGATGAGGTTCTTTTTCATAATAGGTGTTGTTTGCTGTGGATAAAATCAAAGTTGTCTCAAAGGTAGGAAAATAATTTGAAAATCCTCAGTATTCACTAAGAAAAATTTCTTTAGTAGCATTTGCTCCTCACGGGATGGGGAACTTTTTCTACATTTGCATAAATCTTTTGGTGTACGATGAAAATGAGATTCTTGAATTTATTTATGTTGCCGGCCGTGATATGGTTGGCGCTGCTGCTGACTGCCGGATGCGGAGACAGGATGCCACGGCTTGCGGCGGAAGAAACGGATCTGGTAATGTCTTCGGACGGAGTGATGCGGGTGCTGCTGGTGACTTCGCCGGAGGATTCGCTGGTACTGCGGACACCGTGCGTGGACCTGGCGGAGGAGGATCTGCAGTCGGAGGTCTATGAGCGTCTGGCACGCAGGATGATAGCTACGGTAACGGATTCTACGCAGGACGGGGTAGGGCTGGCTGCTCCCCAGGTCGGCCTTAACCGTCGGGTAGTGGCCGTAATGCGCTATGACAAGCCCGGATATCCGTTCGAAGTGTATCCCAACATTCATATCGAGCATTTTTCCGATCAGAAGCAGACTGGTCCGGAAGGCTGTCTCTCCATTCCCGAGATCGCCGGTGACGTCGAGCGCTCTCAGCAGGTAGTTATCCGCTACACTGACCCGGAGACTCTGTCAGAGGTTCGCGAAACCGTGGATGGCTATACGGCAGTCATCTTCCAGCACGAAGTCGACCATCTCGACGGCATCCTGTTCACAGACAGGCTGACAGTTCCGGCTGGTTCTGGAAGGTGACGGGAAAAGCAACTTTCGTCGGCACCTTCCGGAGCGAGCTGCCGCAACGGCAGCGAAATGCGGAAAATGCTGCCGTTGTGGAAGAGGGCTGAATGAGATGGGAAAACAGTGGCGTGTGAAAGGGCGGATATGAAAGGGCGGGAATGAAAAACCCCGGCAGCCGGAGATGCGGCAGTCGGGGTTTGCAATTTAGGTTGCCGGGCGGGCTGTTACTTCAGTACGCCGAGTTCCTTGCCGATCTTGGTGAAGGCGGCAACGCATCTGTCGAGGTGCTCCTTCTTGTGGCCGGCGGATACCTGTACACGGATACGGGCCTGGTCTTTAGGCACTACAGGGTAGTAGAATCCGGTTACGAATATGCCTTCGTCCTGCAGGCGTGCAGCCATCTGCTGGGACAGCTTGGCGTCGTACAGCATGACGGCGCAGATAGCTGACTCGGTGGGCTTGATGTCGAAGCCGGCAGCCTTCATCTTGCTGATGAAGTAGTCTGTGTTCTCGTGCAGACGGTCCTGAAGCTCGTTGGACTCCTGCATCATGTCGAACATGCGGATACCAGCAGCGGCGATCATGGGAGGGATGGAGTTGGAGAAGAGGTACGGCCTAGACCTCTGGCGCAGCATGGCGATGATCTCCTTCTTACCGGTGGTGAATCCGCCGACGGAGCCGCCGAATGCCTTTCCGAGGGTACCGGTGATAATCTCGATCTGGCCGCGGAGGTTGTAGCGTTCGGTAACACCGCGTCCGGTCTTGCCTACGACACCTGCGGAGTGCGACTCATCGACCATAACCATGGCGTTGTACTTCTCGGCGAGGGCGTGGATCTTGTCGAGAGGGCAGACGTTGCCGTCCATCGAGAATACACCGTCGGTAACGATGATACGGTGACGCTGGGCCTGGGCTTCCTGAAGGCATTTCTCCAGTTCGGCCATATCGGCGTTGGCGTAGCGGTATCTCTTGGCCTTGCAAAGACGTACACCGTCGATGATGGAAGCATGGTTGAGAGAGTCAGAGATGATGGCGTCCTGATCGTTCAGCAGGGGCTCGAATACGCCTCCGTTGGCGTCGAAGCATGCAGCATAGAGGATGGTGTCCTCTGTGCCGAAGAACTCAGCGATCTTGGCCTCGAGTTTCTTCTGCAGGTCACCTGTACCGCAGATGAAACGAACACTGGCCATACCGTAGCCGTGTGTGTCGAGAGCTTCCTTGGCTGCGTTTACCAGTTCCTTGCTGTCAGCGAGGCCGAGGTAGTTGTTGGCGCAGAAGTTAAGGGCTTTGGTGCCGTCCTGGAGGGTGATTTCGGGACCCTGGGGAGTGACGATGACGCGCTCCTCTTTGTACAGACCGGCTTCCTTGATGCTGTTCAGTTCATTCTGAAGATAGGCTTGAAAATCTTTGTACATAATATTGAGTGTTTAGAGTATTTTTTTCTGAATGCAAAAATAATAAAATCACGGAAGAGTTGTCAGGGTAATTTCTGATTTATGCGTGATTTCTGTGAAATAATTCTTTCCTTTGCGGAAAATTATATTTATATGAAGAAGGTAATCATAGGGATTTTAAAGGCTTTCCCGGCCATTGCCTCATGTGCTCTGGCAGCTCTTTCAGCGGTATCATGCACTAAGGGGAGTACGAGGCCGTCCGAAGAGCAGTTTCAAGAGTACCTGTCGCGTATGGAGGACATAAGTGAGGGTATGGTCGATATGCTGGATTATTTCTTTCAGGTCAATATGTATCTTGAAGCAGAGGATTCTGCTGCCAGGGCTGATGTTCTGACGAAGTATTTCAACTCGGATCCGGGCAGCATCCGACAGGAAGGAGACACAGTGTATTTTAACAAGTTTGCGGTGGATTACACAGTCAATACCTACGGTCGTACACTCAACGAGTCCGGTGCCGTCTGGGATATTTCCTATGTGTGGTGGAAACCGTGGTCCTTAGGGCCGGGAGAGACTTTTGAACTGACGCTGGTCAGGAGGAATGACGGGTATTATTCTGTCGAGGGTGTCTTCGGAGCCAACAGACTGTGGGAGCCGCTTTTGGCCTACTCACGGGCAAATCTGGATTTTCGTACGGATATGGTGCCGGTTCCGTGGTATGACGCGGGCGGTAGTTATGGTGGAGAACGGCCTACGGTTTCGTACGATTTCAGCGGCAGTATGGAATCGTACTTCGGGGAAAATCAGATTCCTGATGAGACAATGCCCGTTTTCGGTATGTCTATAGACGGGCTTAGCGGATATAATCCCAAAGAGTATATCGGTAATTCTCCCATATTTGACGGCAGCAACTATTTTTCAGAAGGCGAGATAATGTGCCGTGTAGCTCAGCAGGGCATGGTCCCCGGCTATATGTCGGTGCATGTCAAGATCTGGGGTGAGTGGAGTGTGGAGGACTGGAAAGAGGAGTTGCCCGATTAACGATTTTCTGTCAGAAATTTGAAAACTGCGGAAGTTTTCTTAGTTTTGCGCCTTGATTATGACAAACAGGGAGCAAATACTGAGAAATACGTCCGTACTCTTTCTGGAGCGTGGATGCAAGTCGTTGACAATGGATGAGGTTGCCTCTGCCAACGGCATGTCCAAGCGTACACTCTACGAACTTTTCCATGACAAGGCGGAACTTCTGCAGGAGTGTATCCTCCTGCTGCATAAGGACAATATGCTCCGTTCCGAGGAGGAACTCTCCCGGGCCGGCAATGTCCTGGAGTGGTTCATGAACTCACTCCGGAGCAAGGACAGCCAGCGCATGACCTTCTATTACGATTTCTTCACGGAGGTCAAGAAATATTACCCGGAGGTGTTCCTGAACGTGGTCAAGGATGTCAACCGCTGGCACTGCGAGCTGCTGGAGCGGATCATAGAGCAGGGGCAGAAGGAGGGACTGTTCATCACCGGTGTCCTGGACGCCCACAGCCTGTCCCTCCAGCTCTTCGAGCTCTCGGTGGCCGTGACCGACAGGGCAGTGCGCAATTATTTGGAAATAAAGCATGACCGCGGCTCGGACTGCCTGATGCTCTTTCTTATCAGAGGCATAGCCTCGGAGAAGGGCAGGGCCTATATCGACGAATATCTGGAAAATAATAAATCAATGTTAAAATAACAATGAGACAATCCTTTAAGACAACAGCCCTTCTGTGCTGTGCTGCGGCTGTCTCCATGACGGCTGAGGCATCCCCCCTGCAGACATCGCAGGCGGGACTGCCGCAGGAGCAGCAGACTCAGGAACAGCAGGCGCAGGTGCAGCAGGAGCCGACAGACTCCTCTGTGCTGTATTTTACCCTGGAAGAGGCGATGAGCTATGCCCTGGAGCACAACTGGGACCTCCAGAACTCCTCCCTTGCCGTCCGCCAGGCCGAGGCCGACCGCTGGGCCGCTATCGCCAGCATGCTGCCCCAGGTCAACGGAACCCTGGACTATTCGAACTACATGGGCTATGAGATGGCCTTCGGCGAGACGGGCCTGTCGATCGCCATGCCCCCCTACGGCTCGATAGGCGTCAACGCCTCAATGGCCGTCAGCGGTGCGCAGGTCATCAGCGCCCTCATAGGCAAGCTCTCCGTGGAGATGTCCGACGTCACCCGCCGGCAGTCGCAGCAGGAGGTCGCCGAGCAGGTGCGGCTCCTGTATTTCTCCGCCCTGGTGAGCGGTCAGACCCTGGAACTGCTGGAGCGTAACCTGGAGACGGTACGCAGGCTGCACGAGTTCTCCCAGAAGTCCGTGGACGCCGGCGTGGCCGAGCAGGTGGATGCCGATCAGATACTGGTGCAGGTGGCTACCCTCGAGACCTCGATCAACGAGGCCCGCCGCGGCCTGGAGATGATATACAACTCCATGCGCCTGCAGATGAACATCGGCTTCGACAAGGAGATAGTCCTGACCCAGACCCTGGATGAGCTGATGGACGTGGAGTATTCCCTGGCATTGCTCTACGATGATTTTATCCTTGAGAACAACTTCTCCTACCAGCTGGCCCTCAAGAGCACCGACCTCTACCGCCAGCAGAAGAACCTCGCCGGATGGGCCTACGGACCTACCCTGAGCGCATTTTACCAGTACACGGGCAGGAAGTATTTTTCCGACGAGATGACCATGAACATGACCCCTCCGAACATGGTGGGACTGACCCTGTCGATTCCCATTTTCTCCTCGGGAAAGAATCTGGAGACCTTCAAGAAAGCCAAGCTGGAGTACCAGAAGCAGCTCAACACCCTGGAGAGCACCGAGATGGCCCTTAAGATCCAGCACCGCCAGCTCAAGTACAACCTCTCCTCCGCCTACGAGCGCTACCAGACCCAGCTCAAGAACGTGGAGGTGTCCCAGAAGGTGTTTGACAACATCGGCAAGAAATACGAGTTCGGCCACGCCTCCAGTCTCGACGTGACCAACTCGGCCACCACCCTCATCACAGCCCAGAGCACCTACGTGCAGGCGGCCCTGGACTACGTGACAGCCCAGATCGAGCTCGAAAAACTACTCAACAAGAATACATATACTCAGGAAGAAAAATAAGCCATGAAAATCAAAGCAATAGCCACAATCACAGCCTGCGCCGCCCTGCTCAGCGGCTGCGGCGGCAACAAGACCGCGGATGTCGCGGAGGAAAGGGTAGAGCAGGTACGCACCACCCCGCTGGCCTATCAGGAGGTATCGAGGCAGATAGAGCTCTCGACCACCCTGCAGGGCTATGACCAGATGAACATCTCCCCCTCGCTGACGGGTCTCATCGAGAAGATCTACGTCGAGGTGGGTGACCGTGTGCGTAAGGGCGACACCCTCGTTCGGATGGACCAGAACCAGCTCAACACCACCCGCATAGCATTTGCCAACCTCCAGATAGAGATGAACCGCGTACAGATGCTCCTCGAGAGCGAGGCCATCTCCCAGCAGACCTACGACCAGACCAAGCTGAGCTACGACCAGACGCAGGAGACCCTCCGCTTCCTGGAGGAGAACACCTTCGTAAGGGCGCAGTTCGACGGTGTCATCTCGGCCAAGACCTACGAGGACGGGGAACTCTACAGCGGGGCCCAGCCCATCCTCCAGCTTACCAAGATCAAAGAACTGAAGGCTTACGTCAATGTACCCGAGACCTATTATCCTTTAGTCAAGAAAGGAATGCAGGTCAATGTCTATTCGGACATCTACCCCGGCCGGGCCTTTCCCGCGTCTATCGAGATAGTCTATCCGACCGTAGACCCGGCATCCCATACATTTACCCTCAAGCTGCGGATTCCGAACTCCTCCGAGCTCATCCGTCCGGGCATGTACGTGAGCACGGTGCTGGACCTGGGCCGGACCGAAGCCCTCGTGGTGCCCTACCAGGCGGTACTCAGGCTCATCGGCTCCAACAACCGCTATGTCTTTGTGGATGAAGGCGGCGTGGCCAAGCGCGTCTTCGTGGAGATAGGCGAGCGTCACGACCAGACGATAGAAATCTCCAGCGACAGCCTGAAGGTCGGCGACCCCATCGTCACCACCGGCCAGGCCAAGCTCGTGGACGGAGTCAAACTCAATGTGGTACAATAATCCCCGCCTGCGATGAGTATCTACAAATCAGCGATCAACCGTCCGGTGACGACCCTTCTGGTATTCGTCGCCGTGATAGTGATAGGCGTGTTCTCGTTCCTGAGGCTGCCTATCGACCAGTTTCCGGAGATGGACCCGCCGTACATCTCCGTGCTGACCGTCTATCCGGGAGCCAGCGCCTCCGAGATAGAGACCAACGTTACGAAGATCATAGAGAACAACCTCAACTCCGTCGACTACCTCAAGGAGATTACCTCCACCACCAAGGACAATATCTCCGTGGTGATGCTCGAGCTGGAGTGGGGTACGGATCTGGACGAGATTATAAACGACGTAAGGTCGTACATAGACATGGTGACGGACGAGCTGCCCGACGGCTGTACCAACCCGTTCATCTTCAAGTTCAGCACCAGCTCCATGCCTATCCTCCAGTACTCGATTACGGCCGACGAGAGCTATCCCGGACTGGATAAGCTGCTCAACGATGAGATCATCCCGCAGCTGAGCATGGTCAACGGTATCGGAAACCTTACCCTTTCCGGCTCTCCGGAGCGCTATGTGTACGTGGATATCGACCAGCAGAAGCTGGATGCCTACGGCCTTCCCCTGGAAACCGTCGGCAGTGCGATAGCCGCCAACAACCTCAACCTTTCCTCCGGTACCGTCAAGATGAACAAGGAGCAGTACCAGCTCGAGGTGCGCAGCGAGTACGTCGAGAGCTCCGAGATCAACGACATCGTGGTTACAGTCACTCCCGAGGGCCGGCAGGTCTTCGTGCGGGACCTGGCCACGGTGCGCGACACGATCAAGGACCTGAGCCTCGATGAGAAGACCAACGGCCGCGAGAGCGTCCGCCTCATGGTGACCAAGCAGACCGGCGCCAACACCGTGCAGATCTGCCAGGACCTCGAGAAAGAGCTGGCCAAGATAGAGAAGACCCTGCCTAAGGACATTAAGATAGAGACCATCTACGACTCTTCGGAGGACATCCAGAACTCCATCAGCTCCCTGGAGGAGTCGATTCTGTACGCCCTGCTCTTCGTGGTGCTCGTGGTGCTCTTCTTCCTCGGAGAGTGGCGCTCGACCCTGATCATCTCCCTGACCATCCCCATATCCCTGATAGTGGCCTTCATCTACCTGATGCTGGCTGACAGCTCGCTGAACATCATATCCCTCAGTTCCCTGACCGTGGCCATCGGTATGGTGGTGGACGACGCCATCGTGGTGCTCGAGAACATCACCAAGCACATCGAGAGGGGTTCCAGTCCGAGGGAGGCGTCCATCTATGCGACCAACGAGGTGTGGGTGTCGGTTATCGCTACGACCCTCGTGATAGTGGTGGTGTTCGTACCGCTTACGATGCTCACCGGTATGGCCGGCATCATGTTCAAGGAACTCGGCTGGCTGGTGACCATCATGGTATGTACCTCGACCGTAGTGGCCATTACCCTGACCCCCATGCTCTGCTCCAAGCTGCTCAAGGCCCGTCCCGTGCGCATCAACGAGAGGGGAGTCATCGAAAACATCCCGCCCAAGCGCAACTTCTACCAGAGATTCGTTATCCCCATCCTCGACGCTCTGGACCGCGCATACGCCCGGCTGCTGCGCTGGTGCCTGAACCATAAGGCCATCACCCTCGGCGCCATCGTGCTCTTCTTCTTCGCTTCCATCACTCCCTTCCTGATGGGCAAGATCGGAACCGACTTCATTCAGGAGACCGACAACGGCCGTCTGTCCGTATCCATCGAGCTGGCCACCGGCTACCGTATCGAGGAGACCGCCAAGATGGCCCGTCACATCGAGAGCCGTTTCTACGAACTGGTGCCCGAGATAGAGCTGATATCCACCTCCGCCGGTACCACCGACGACGACGGAGTCTCGGCCATGTTCTCCTCGACCATGAACAACACCATGTCCATGACCGTGGTCTGCAACAAGAAGAACGAGCGCGAGCGTTCCATCTTCGAGATAGCCGAGGTGCTGCGTCAGGAACTGGCATCCTATCCGGAGATTATCGACTACCAGTGCGATGTCTCCAGCTTCATGGGCGGGGCCTCCTCGACAGTCGACGTGGAGATCTACGGCTACAGCTTCGATGAGACCAACGCCTTTGCCCAGGAGGTCCGCAACGCCATCCGTGACAACGTGCCCGGAGCCCGCGACATCGACATCAGCCGCGAGAAGGACCGTCCCGAGATCAAGATCAACCTCGACAAGGAGAAGCTGGCCTACCACGGCCTCAACTCCTCCACCGTTTCCACCTACGTGCGCAACCGCGTCAACGGCATGGCCTCCGGCTACCTCAAGGAGGACGGAGACGAGTACGACATAGTGGTGCGCCTGCAGGAGGAGGACCGCAACTCCATCACCGACATCGAGGACATGACCATTCCCACCGCCACCGGTGCGATGATCAAGATAAAGGAACTCGGCAAGATTGAGGAGTATTTCGCCCCGCCTACTATCGAGCGCAAGAGCCGTCAGAGGATAGTGACCATCTCAGTGACCCCGTATGAGACCTCGATGGGCGAGCTGGCCGCCGGCATCCAGCAGACCGTGGACCGGATGGGCGTACCCAGCGGTATCACCGTCCGCCTGGCCGGTAACTATGAGGACCAGCAGGACACCTTCCAGGATCTGCTCCTCCTCCTGGCCCTGATCATCCTGTTGATATACATCGTGCTTGCCTCCCAGTTCGAGTCCTTCGTCAAGCCGGTGATGATCATGACCGCAGTGCCCTTCGCCCTCTCCGGCGTGGTGCTCGCCCTGTGGATAACGGGCACTACCCTCGACATGATCGGCTCCTTAGGATTCATCATGCTGGTGGGTATCGCGACCAAGAACGCCATCGTGCTCGTGGACTACACCAACCTGATGCGCGACCGCGGATACGAGCTCAACGAGGCCATCGCCCTCTCTGGAGCCTCCCGTCTGCGTCCCGTGCTCATGACCGCCATCACCACCTTCCTCGGCATGCTGCCTATGGCCCTGAGCCAGGGTGAGGGCGCCGAGATGTGGAAGCCCATGGGTATCGTCGTCATCGGCGGTCTCCTCGTGGCCACGGTGGTGACCCTCGTAGTGGTGCCCGTCTTCTACGCCCTGCTCTCCCGCCACGGTGAGAGGGACAAGGATAGGAAGACCCGCTCCCAGTTCATTTTCATGCAGCTGTCTCCCAACCCCGAGGGCGATGACCCCGAGGTGCGCAGGAGGCAGGAACTCAACCAGTAAAAATGGAGGATACCTATTATGAAATGTGTCTTTATAGTATATAACCAGGCCAATACCGAGAGGGTGGAGTACATGCTCGACGAGCTGGGCATCCGCGGCTTCACCTTCTTTGAGCAGGTCCAGGGCCGCGGCAGCAGGGACGGAGAGCCCCGCCGCGGCACCCATACCTGGCCGGAGATGAACTCCGCCATGATGACCGTGGTCGAGGACGACCGCGTCGAGGAACTGCTTCAGACCGTCCGCAAGCTCGACAACCGCAACCGCGAGGTGGGTGTGCGGGCCTTTGTCTGGAATATCGAGCAGACAGTGTGATTTTTTGAGTACAATTTTTGATTTTGGTTATCTTTGCGCCTTCATTTGAGTACCACATACTGCAATGGAGAGCATAAAAGAGATTTTCAAGATAGGAAAGGGGCCTTCGAGCAGCCATACCATGGGCCCCAAAAAAGCGGCGGAGATGTTCAAGGGAATGTATCCCGGGGCATCTTCGTTTGCTGTTACCCTTTACGGCAGTCTGGCCGCCACAGGCAAGGGGCACATGACCGATGTGGCCCTTATTGAGGCTCTGAAGGATGATCGGAGTCCGCGGGTGGATATCATCTGGAAACCGGGCGAATTCCTGCCTCAGCATCCCAACGGTATGAACTTCAAGGCGTACGATGCGGAAGGCAATCTCATGGGAGAAAAGACCCTTTTCAGTATAGGAGGGGGCGACATCAGCGAGGACGGACGCCGGCAGCCCGAGAAGAACATATATCCCTACAGCAAGATGAAGGATATCCTGGGCTGGTGCAACAAGTACAATTCCTATTTCTGGGAATACGTTGCCCAGCACGAGGAGTCCGATATCTGGGACTACCTCTACGACCGCTGGGTGGTGATGAAGAAAGCCATTGAGGATGGTCTGGACCATGAGGGCGTCCTGCCCGGCGGCCTGAACGTGCGCCGCAAGGCCTACTCCTACTACCAGCATGCGATGAGCTACCAGAACACCATGCAGCGCCGCGGCCTGCTGTTCGCCTACGCCCTGGCCGTCTCCGAGGAGAACGCTGCCGGAGGCACCATCGTTACGGCTCCCACCTGCGGCTCCTGCGGAGTGCTTCCGGCCGTCCTCTATCTGATCCACACTCAGTACAAAGTCACTGAGAAGAAGATAATCAACGCTATGGCCACCGCCGGTCTCTTCGGTTCCGTCATCAAGGCCAATGCCTCCATCTCCGGGGCCGAGGTCGGCTGTCAGGGCGAGGTCGGCAGCGCCTGCGCCATGACCTGTGCCGCCGCTACCCGTCTCTTCGGGGGTACCCCTCCCCAGATCGAGTGCGCCGCCGCCATGGGCATGGAGCATTTCCTGGGCCTGACCTGCGACCCTGTCTGCGGCCTGGTCCAGATACCCTGCATCGAGCGCAATGCCTTCGCCGCCGCGAGGGTGATGGACTGCACCCAGTATTCGCTGATGTCGGACGGCAGTCACATTGTGCCCTTCGATACAGTTATCGAGGCCATGAAGCGTACGGGCCACGATCTCCCCAACCTGTATAAGGAGACAGCTCAGGGCGGATTGGCATATCTGGTTAAAAAGAATCGATAATTTTACTATATTCGCGGGATGAAGTATTTCAGCAAGCTTACAGCAATTATCGGACTCACGGCAGTTCTGGTGGCCCTGCCTCAGGTAGCCGTCGGTCAGGATTATTCATCCTCCATCTTTAAGGTAGGAGTCAAAGGCGGTATCAATTTTACGACCATGAGCCGCTTTGAGCTGGGCTATATCTCCGAGTCTGTCCGCAACTACACCGGGTTCAATGCCGGAGTCGCCTTCAGTTTCGACCTCCCCGTACAGGGTATGACCATCCAGCCGGAACTCAATTATGTGTCTAAAGGAACGATGTACCGCGGTCCTGAGAATTTCCGCTTCCGTGCCGATTTTATCGAGCTTCCGGTCAATCTGCAGGTAGGCCTGGACCTGATTCTTTTCCGTCCCTACCTGATGGTGTCTCCGTATATCGGATATGCTGTCTATAAATTGCCTCAGGAGGTGGAATGGTCCGGCATCAACCGCTTTCAATACGGTGTCGGTATTGGCGGCGGTGTAGATTTCTGGAGACTCCAGCTTCAGGTAAAATACAACTGGAATATCGGGCAGCTGGTCCGCAATATTCCTGATAACGGCATTAACATAGGCCAGGGGGAGTCTGAAGAGCATTCGGGTCCGGTCCGAATGGGCAACTTCCGCGGCCTCGAGGTCAATCTGGTATTTTTCTTTTAAATCATATAAATATAAAAAGGTAAAAAGTTATGTTAGCAATCAACGATTCCAATTTCGAAGAAATGGTAATCAACTCCCAGATTCCCGTACTTCTGGATTTCTGGGCACCCTGGTGCGGCCCCTGCCGCATGATCTCTCCTATCGTCGAGGAGCTGTCCAAAGAGTATGAGGGCAAATGGCTCATCGCGAAGTGCAACGTGGACGAGTCCACAGACATCCCCATGAAGTTCGGCATCCGCAACATCCCGACTCTGCTGTTCTTCAAGGGCGGTGTGATGAAAGAGAAGATGGTAGGCTCCACAACCAAGGCCGCCATCGTCGCCAAGATGAACTCAATCGAGTAAAAACGTTTGCCATGAAAAAGATTTTCTCAATCCTTACCCTTGCCCTCCTGATCGCTGCTGTACCGGCCAACGCCCAGCCCGGCAAGGACTTCTTCAACCTCGGCGTCAAGGCCGGACTGACCTTTTCCAACATGTCCGGAGTGGATGACATGTTCGCGGACGGATTTCTGAAAACCTACACAGGATTCAATGCCGGTCTCGTCTTCAATTTCAATCTTCCTCTGGGATTTGAGATAAATCCTGAGCTGCAGTATGTGCAGTCCGGATTCCGGGCGGATGGAGGAACTATCCTGGGACAGTCACTTGACAGCCGTTTCGTGTCAGGTGCCGTACGTATTCCGATTAACGTTCAGTGGGGTATCCGCTTTTTGAGTGTGGTGAAACCCTATGTAGTAGTCTCTCCCTATGTCGGAGCAGTGGTTTTCGGCAAGGGCAGTATTATGGGCGCTGATCTGGATAAAGAGTCCGTCAATCAGTTCCTCAACCGGTTCCAGTACGGTATCGGAGTGGGCGCCGGTATCTACGTATGGCGTTTCCAGGTATCCTTCAAGTGGAACTGGGATCTCAATCCAGTCTTTGAAGATGATTTCGAAATCAGGGGCACAAGAGTTGACTTTGATTCGGATTCCAGATTCAACGGAGGCGAGCTCTCCCTGGCATTTTTCTTCTAGTAGACAGAAATGACACTGACCGAAGACATCAGACGGACGATAGCCCCGGAGTGGGAAGGCTTCGAAAAGCTCCTTACGGAGGCCCTGGCTTCCCGCAGCGACCTTCTCAACAGGATCAACACCTATCTCCTCGATGCCTCGGGTAAAAAACTCAGACCGCTGCTGGCCCTCGTAACCGCGAAGGCCTGCAGCGGTTCTATTAATCAGAAGGCTGTAGCCTGCGCAGCTGTCTCCGAACTTATCCACACCGCCACCCTTCTTCACGACGACGTGGTGGACGACAGCGACCAGCGCCGCGGCCGCATGACGGTCCGCAAGCTGTTTTCCCCCGGAGCATCCCTGCTGATGGGGGACTACTGGCTGACCCGGGCCATTCACCTGCTCATCGCCTACGGCTGTCCCGTGGAGGTGCTGGGCATCTATTCGAAGTCCCTTGAGGAGTTGGCGGAGGGCGAAATCATCCAGATGGAACTGGCTGACAGCCTCCGCGCCACCGAGGACGACTATATCCAGGTGATCCGGCGCAAGACGGCCTCCCTCTTCATCGCTTCCGTCAAGGGCCCAGCCATAGTGGCCGGCGCCTCAGGGGAAGTGGTCGCTGCGATGGAGCAGTACGCCTACTGGCTGGGGTGCGGCTTTCAGATACGGGACGATATCCTCGACTATCATTCCAGCGCCGAGACCGGCAAGGACAGCGACAGCGACATCATGGAGCGCAAGATCACCATGCCGCTGCTCTGCGCCATGCGCAACGCTCCCGACCAGGAGGAGCACATCCGCCGCCGGATGGGCGACATCACCTGCGACCCTTCGAAGAAAGAGCAGGACAGGGAGGTAGCCTCAGAGATCAGGACCTTCGTCCTCTCCCACGGCGGCATAGAGTCAGCGACAGGAGTAGTCAGGGACTATTCTGCCCGGGCTCAGGAATGCCTGGAAATATTAAAGCCGTCCCTTTCCAGAGACGGCCTCGCATCCATTGCCGCAAGTCTGTGCGGCGGTCTATAGTTTCCACCTTACGTATGTGATCGGCTTGCCTTCGGCGAGGAACATCGACTCGTAGAAGGTCTTGATGGACAGCAGCGGCTCCCTCTCGGCGAGGCCGGTGCCGTAGATGTCGTTATCGGCCTCCAGAAGGGTGTGGCCGCCCTCGCGGATGACTTCGAGGGTGGACTCGTGCAGGAGCTGGCTGTCGGTCTTCAGGTGCATGATGCCGTCAGGCTTGAGGAAGTGCGAGTAGCGCTCCAGGAAGATGGGGCTGGAGAGCCGCTTGTTGGGCTTCTTGGGCTGGGGGTCGGAGAAGGTCAGCCATATCTCCGATACCTCGCCGGGACCGAAGAGGGAGTCGATGAAGTCTATCCGGGTGCGGAGGAAGGCCACGTTGGGCATGGCGTGCTCGGTGGCGTACTTGGCGCCTTTCCAAAGGCGGGCGCCCTTGATGTCAACTCCGATGTAGTTGTTCTCTGGAAACCGCTCTGCGAGGGCTATAGTGTATTCTCCCTTGCCGCAGCCCAGTTCGAGGATTATCGGATGGTCATTGCCGAATACTTCTGTCCCCCAGTGTCCTTTCAGCGGATGATCCTTGTGCAGTACCTCGTCCATAGGAGGCTGGACGAGGCAGCGGAATGTCTCGTTTTCCTTGAATTTACGTATCTTGTCTTTTCCCATGTTGTTCTGATTTTATAGTGATTCCTATTCCTCTTAGTCCTTCCGGGCTGTCTGGAAGGGTGATGGCTATCTCCCAGTCTCCAGGAACCGGTGGGATAATTCCGCTCCGGTATTCCCAGCAGATGTCGTAATAGTCAGGGGTGGAGGCCAGCATTATACGTCTGTCTTCCGGATGATCCTTTACGTAGCGTTTTATGATATAGTATCCGGATGGAAAAGTTACGGTCTCTGAGCCTCTTATATTGTCCGGGGATGTGAGTGTAATGTTCATGATAAGGGAGTCAGGGCCTTCTCCTTTGTTGAAGCGGGCTATAAGGCTGAGGGTGTATATTCCGGTGGAGTCGTCCATGGGTACAGAGAAATGTGCTTCCGCTTTTTCTCCGTCCGCAAGACTCCGGAACATAGTGGCAGTGTCGTCCGCTATTCCAGAGCATGCAGATAAGGCCGCGAAGGCAGTAAGGCAGATCAGCAGCCTGCATGGTCCTTTCCGGAATTTCATTGTCTGCCGGGTTTCCTGTTGTTGGTTTTGTCCGTGGAGCTTCCGGTGTTTCCTGGATTGCCTGCCTCACCGTTCCGTGCGGGTTTTTTCTTTTTCTTCTTTTTCCTGCGCTTGTTGTCGAAGCGGTCGATGCTGTCGTCTCCGAGGGATGATACGAAGTCTATAGGCCTTTCCTCGTTGCCGTTGTCCTTGATCATGGTGGCAGGTTTGACGCCCTTCCGGTTGGACGCTATGATATGGCGGACTTCGTCTACTGTAAGTGGTGTCATCTTGGACATGTCGCCCTCCTGATAGGAGAACCACATTATACCCTTGAGAATGTCGGTCTTGACCAGCCAGGCCTGACCGTCCTGGAATTCAAGGGGGGCATTGACATTGGGGGTGTTGTTGTGGGCGTCCACATATACAGGCACTTCGTAGTTGATGCAGCATTTGAGTTTTCCGCACTGGCCGGCCAGTTTCTGCGGGTTCAGGGACAGGTCCTGGCAGCGGGCGGACTGTGTGGATATGGACTGGAAGTTGGAGATGTATTTCGAGCAGCACAGGGAGCGTCCGCAGACACCTATGCCTCCGATGAGACCGGCTTCCTGGCGGGCGCCTATCTGTTTCATCTCTATTCTGATACGGAACTCCTCTGCGAATACCTTGATAAGCTGGCGGAAGTCCACTCTCTCATCGGCGATGTAGTAAAAGATGGCTTTGGTTCCGTCACCCTGGAACTCCACATCTCCTATTTTCATATTCAGTCCCATATCCGCGGCTATCTGGCGGGCCCGTATCATGGTGCTGTGTTCCCTGGCTATGGCTTCCTGCCATTTTTCCAGGTCGAGGGGGCGGGCCTTGCGGTAGATTTTCCTGAACTCTTTGGTGGCCGTGTCAAAATGATTCCGCTGTATCTGCCGGCCTACTATCGGACCTTCGAGAGTGATTATGCCTACATCGTGACCCGTTACGGCCTCAACTACTACCAGATCGCCTATCTTGAGGAGCTGGCGGGAGGTGTTTTCATAGAATCCCTTACGGGTGTTCTTGAAACGAACTTCGTATATATTGCTGAACTTGGGGTCGTAGATGCCGCTGAGCCAGTTGAAATCGTGCAGCTTGCAGCATCCGCCGTGGTATCTGCACAGAAGCTCCCCATTGTCTTCCCGCTCGGTGGTGCATCCGCGGGAACAGTCGTATATTATGTTTTTTTCTTCCATTTTATCCATAAACTACAAAGATAATTATTTATCTTTGAATTTCGATATGCAATTTAAAGAAGTATTAGGAAACGAAGAACTGAAGACACGCCTGCTCCGTATGGTGGACAGCAGACGGACAGGGCACTCCATAATGCTGGTGGAGCGGGACGGTTACGGCGCCCTGCCGTTGGCCCTGGCATTGGTGCAGTATATGATGTGTCAGAACCGTTGTGCAGGGGAGGATTCCTGCGGGGACTGCCCGGTCTGCCGTAAGGTGGGGGAGATGGTCCACCCCGACCTGCATTTTGCCTTTCCGGTCAATGTTACGGCTAAGTCGGGAAGCTCGAAAAAGCCCCTGAGTGCTTCCTTCCTTCAGGAGTGGCGGCAGCTTTACAGGGATAATCCGTATTTTACCGAGACAGACCTGTACGCCCGCCTGGGCATCGATGGCAAAGTAGGAACCATCAGTGTGGCAGAGGCCCGCGAGATACTCGATGTTCTGAGCCTCAAATCATACGAAGGTCGGGGCAAGTATATGATAATCTGGCTGCCGGAAAGAATGAACGCCGAGGCGGCCAACCGTCTGCTCAAGATAGTCGAGGAACCTATGCCGGATACATATTTCCTATTTATAACTCATGCCCCTGAGCGTATTATATCCACTATCCGCTCCCGTTCACAGCTTATCCGTCTCTATCCTCCATCGGTTCAGGATGTAGTCCGGATGTTGCAGGAACGGACCGGCATTTCGCCGCAGGAGGCTCTGGTCTATGCCCGCACGGCCGGCGGCAGCCCTGGAATGGCACTGGATATGGCCGGGGAGGGGTCGGCGGCTTCTGCATACCTTCCGGCTGCGGAGCAGATGCTCGGTTCGGTGGTCTCCGGAAATCTGGTCGGGCTGCTGGAGGGCAATGATGCACTTCTGGCCCTGGGGCGCGAACGGCAGAAGGATTTCTGCCAGTACCTGGAGGATCTGTTGCGTAAGATGATGATGCGTCGCCGCGGCCTGAATGCTATTTCGGATGTTCTTCCGCAAGAGGAGGAAACTGTGACGCGCCTGAGCCCGCTTATACCGGACGGCTTCTATGAGAAGGCCTTCAAGGCCCTGGAGGAGGCCAGGACGATGATAGAGGCCAATGTCAATGCCAAGATGGTGTTCTGTCATCTGGCGAATGTACTGTTTGCGACCAAAAATTTCTGATATATGATATTCTATTTTTCAGGTACGGGAAACTCTCTGTGGACGGCCCGGCAGCTGTCGGCCGCGCTGGGGGAGGCTGAGCCTGTGGCGGTGGCCGATGAACTGCGTAAGGCTGGGGAGACCGGTGTATGTGAGTATTCCCTAAAAGACGGAGAGCCGCTGATTCTGGTCTTCCCGGTACATTCGTGGGGACCGGCCGTGCTGATGCTGCGTTTCGTGGAGCGTCTGCGGATCAAGGATTACGGCGGGCAGCCGGTCTATGCCGTGTGCACCTGCGGGGATACCTGCGGCTGGACGGACCGGATGATGCGGGAGGCCCTTAGCCGCCGCGGCCTGCCTCTGACAGCCTGCTGGTCGGTGCGGATGCCGAACAACTACATACTGATGAAGGGATTCGGAGTGGATTCCGATGAGGTGCGCGAGACGAAGCTGCATACGGCTCCTCAGGAAGTCCGGGCCGTCGTGGATGCCATCCGCGGACAGAGCAGTTGCAGCCATTACACCGTGGGTACCAGGCCGTGGCTCAAGAGCCGGCTCATCAATCCGCTGTTCCGCAAGTTCCTGGCCGGTCCAGACAGTAAGACCAAGTTCCATGTGGGCGATGCCTGCATAGGCTGTGGGCTGTGTGCGGCCAATTGTCCTACAGGCACCATAACGATGCAGGACGGACGTCCCGTCTGGGGACATGGCTGTGTTCAGTGTACCGCCTGCATAAACCGGTGCCCCGTCCGGGCAATCGACTACGGCAATATTACTCAGGATCAGGGGCGTTACCACCATCCGGAGCTATAGCCAGGGCACCGGTTTAGGTGTAGTACCCCCACCCAAACCCTCCCCGAGCGGGAGGGCTTAGTCGCTTCGCTCCAAACGAGCCCAGTCCGTGCCATCGACTACGGCAATATTACTCAGGATCAGGGGCGTTACCACCATCCGGATCCGGAAGTATGACCATCTCGCAGCGGGCGCAGTCGAAGACGGCTTTTACCCGGCGTCCGTTATTTTCCAGATAGAGCGGTGCGGCCTTCTCTCCCGGACGCTGTTTCGGGCAGCGGCCCATCTCGTAGCGGATGCAGTATTTGCAGCGCATGAGCTCCACAGATGCCGCCGGGTCGGTCTCAAAAGCGCGGTCAGGCTCTATGCCGGCTGATTCGTAGATGCTTCGGGACAATGAGTTGGCGCAGTTGAGCAGAGTCCGCTGTGCCGGAGGGATGATTCTGGTCCTGTCCAGGCGGTCGAAGGGGATGCTTTCCCTCATATCGGGAGCGGCGGGAGCGGATTCCAGTCCCGCGGCCAGTTCCCGGCGCAGCGCGTTGGCGGCCGATGGGGGCAGGAAGGGCAGGGGACCGTCTTGAGGCAGGCCGCTCAGGGTAAATGTGACAATCCCGCTGCGTCTGGACAGCGAGGAGCGGAGGCCGGAGGCGGCCTTGTCCCGGTTCAGGGCCTGCTCCGCCGTAAATTCCACCGACGCGGAGGCTCCGCCGGCGGCATCGGCCGTCAGAAGGTATCTCCCGCCGTCTGTCTGTGTCAGGCGTATTTCTGCCGGAATCAGTCTTGTCGGCGGATTGTTCTCAAGGGCTTTTTCGAGGCTGTGGTTGTAGCTGCGGTAGATTTTCGTGCCGGGGGCCGGTGCGCTGCCTTCAGTCTGTCCGAATGTGACGGTGCTGCCCTCCACCTTGTCGGCCCGCATGCCGGTGACCTCCCCTTTCCTGGATACGAAACAGAGGCCGTCGCCGTTGGTGACCGGGGTGCTGATGCCCTTGAACAGCCGTATCTCCATTGTCCTGCCGCTTATGCTGCCGACTTCCCCGACGGGCTCTCCGATGCCCTTGGCGTAGTCGCCCGAATTCCATTTGCCCCGGGTGCCGTCGATGAAATAATGAGTGTAGCCCCGGTTGAAGGTAGCCGCGGGCTGAGGAGTGAAGCCTCCGGCGGGGGAGCCCCAGGAACTGCGGGAGTACCGGCCGCCGCTGTTTTGTACCAGCCGGTCCAGGGCCTCGCTGTAGGCCCGGACGATATTCCTGACGTAGGAGATGTTCTTGAGCCGGCCCTCTATCTTGAAGGAGGTGGCTCCCGCCCCGGCCAGCTGTTCCAGCCGGTCCAGGAGGGAGAGGTCCTTGAGGGAGAGAATGGCTTTGTCGCGCAACAGGATATTGCCGGAGGCGTCCTTCACGTCGTAGCGGGAGCGGCAGGCCTGGATACAGCAGCCGCGGTTGGCGCTCCGGCCGGTGAGGTACTGGCTCAGGTAGCACTGGCCGCTGTAGCACACGCAGAGGGCTCCGTGTACGAAGCACTCAATCTCGCATTGGGGGACGGCTTCGGATATCTCCCGGATCTGCTCCAGGCTCAGCTCCCGGGCCAGGACCAGCTTGTGGAAGCCCAGGGAGGCCAGCCAGCGGGCCTGTTCCGGTGTTCTGATGTTGCACTGGGTGGAGGCGTGCAGCTCTATCTGCGGGATGCTCATCCTCAGGAGTCCGAGGTCCTGGACTATGAGGGCATCGCATCCGGCTTCCACGGCGCTGAATACGCAGCGGCGGGCTTCCTCCAGCTCGTTCTCGAAGATGATGGTGTTGAGGGTCAGATAGACCCTGGCGCCGAATCTGTGAGCGTAGTCCGTCAGTACGGCGATGTCTCCGAAGGAGTTGCCCGCCGCCTCGCGTGCCCCGAAGGCAGGTCCGGCTATATACACGGCATCGGCACCGCAGTCGATGGCCGCGATGCCGATGTCCTTATTGCGTGCCGGAGCGAGAAGCTCTAGCTTTACTGGCATTTGAGTTCTACGTTGACTTTGTGCTTTGCGTATTCGGCGAACTGAGGGTTGTTGAGGATGGCCTTGTAGTTCACGCAGGCATTCTCCTTGTCGCCCTTGGCCTCGTATGCGGTGGCCAGCTGGTAGCGGATCTGGTCGATGCTTCTGGCGTTGGGAGTGGCTGTTACGAAACCCTCGAAGTTTGCGATGGCCTCGTCATAGTTCTTGAGAGCGAGGGCTGCCGTGCCGGCTATCTGCATGGCTGTGGGGTTGGGCAGGATTGCGAGGGACTTCTTGGCGTTGTCCAGTGCGTTCTGATAATCTTTAGCCTTGAGATAATTGTTGGATGTGCTGAGGTAGAGAGTCGCCATCTCTTTGTCGGCAGCCTTGCTCTGTCCGAGTTCGGAGGCCTTGGTGAGGGCGCTTATGGCTGTCTCTGTCTCACCGGCGCGGGAAGCTGCCTGGCCCAGACGGAGATAAGCGTTGGCATCGTTGGGGTTGAGGTTCACTACCTGCTGGTATTTGTCCATGGCCCCGGTGTAATCTTTCTGATTGAGAAGGATGTTGCCCTGCTGCATGTACAGCTGGGGTATAAGGGCCTCGGCATCTACTGCGATGTCCTCCTGACCGTATTCGTTGGCTTTCTCAACGGCGCGGTTCAGTACTACGATGGCGGAGTCAATGTTGTCGGAGGCGGCCAGCTCCTTACCTATGGCATTGATGAGGGTGGGAATGTTCCTCTTGCAGTTGTATGCCAGTTCCTCGGCTTCGGGTCCTATCAGCTCGGCCTGAGAGAGTGCCTCTTCAAAATATCCAAGTGCAGTTTCTTTGTCTCCAGCATTGAGCGCTGTCGCGCCCTCGTTGTACAGAGCGGTTGCGGACTCCATGTCCTGCGCGGACACAAGTGCCGTGGAAAGTGTTGCGATGGTCAGAATTACAAGTATTTTCTTCATATTAGTTGGTTTTATTATGCTCGAAAGGGAAATGGAACTGACAAATATAAGTATATTTTCATACATTTGTCAAATGAAACGGAAATTTTTACTCTTTCTTGTCATGCTTCTTCAAGCTACGGCGGCTTTTCCCCAGATGGTCGGTGAACTGAACAACGATGCCAGGATAGTGCGCGGGACGATGCCTAACGGCTTGTCTTACTATCTGGTACGCAATGCGTCAGTGGGAGGGTACGCCGATTTTACCTTCATTCAGAAGACCGGTATAGCTATGGAGGACAGCTCTTCCAGGGGGATGACCTGGCTCATGGAGTGCATGGCCCTGACCGAGACTTCCAATTTCCCTGACGGTGCGATATTCACCTTTATCGACAATATGGGACTGGACCGTACGGACGGGCTGGTGATAGATGCGGGAGACTACTATACCACATACACTTTCAGCGATGTGCCGGTAAAGAAAAATGACTTTATGGTGGATTCCATGCTTCTTGCGATTTACAATATGTCCTCGGCCCTGATAGTGGATGACCGTTCAGTGGCCAGGGGCAAGAACTTTTTCCGGAATGTATTTTCGGCCGGTGAGACACTGGAACAGCGTGTCAAGGACTCGCTGGCCAGGTTCTATTTTTCCGGTACGCCTCTGGCGCCAGTGCCTCAGGAAGAACTTTTCGCCAGGATTGACAGGTATACCACCGAGGATGTCCGCCGTTTCTACCGCAACCGCTGCCGTCCGGACATGCAGGCTCTGGTCATTGCCGGAGATATAGATCCGGTGGCGGTGGAGTCCAAGATACGTTCTCTTTTTCAGGTGGTTTCCAAGCCTTCCTCTCCTGCTCCGGAGTTCCCTGACTCACTGGTGAATGCTGCCGGTGGCGGGTACTTCTATTTTCAGGACAAGGAGGCGGACTGCGCAACCGTGACATTTGACTATGTTGTCGGACCGATGGACGAATCCTTGAGAGGTACGGCAGTACCGTTCATATATGACTATCTGGCGACAATAGGCATGGACATTATGCAGCGGCGGCTGTATGATGCCGTAGGTGAAGCTCCGTTCTATGCCAGGAATGTCAGTGCAGGGATAGTGCCGATGCTGAACAGCAGTTCCTTCCGATTCTCTGTCGAATGTGCTCCGGAGGATTACGTGATGGCATATGAATTCATTCTCGCAGAGGTCGAACGGCTTATTGAATACGGTGTCTCGGGCTATGAGTACCGTCGCAGCAGCAGTGACTATCTGAAGACTCTCGATGAGACTTACCGCCGCCGTTCTTCGTTGGACAACAAATTCTATTCGGACCTCTGCCGGGCCAATTTTACAGACGGCTATGTGATGACCGGAATCGAACTGGTCAAGAGCTATACGGAGACGGCTATGGTGGAGATGGACAGTACTGATGTCTACCGTTTTCTTGCTTCTGTGTTTTCAGACGAGGATTCCCGGACGGTGGTGTGTACCTCACCGCTTAAGACAGGGGGGCTGGAGTATTTCGCTGTAGACCCTCAGCCTCTGACTGTAGACTCGGTGATATATGAGGTGACAGCGGCTCTTCCGCCTAAGAAGACACAGAAGGAGATGGCCCGCCGGAAGTTCGTCAACCCTTCTACAGGAGTGGTCTCCCGCCGTCTGCCCAACGGGGCCATGCTGGCTTACCGTAAGATGGACCGGGAGCCTGGCCGGGTTTATTTTGAGGCAGTGGCCAGAGGCGGTGTGTCTCTCGCTCAGGAACATCCGGCCTTGCTGCGCAGATATGTCAATGATGTGGCCGATATGTCTGTCGTGGGAGGAATGAACATGTTCGGAAGAAGCAAGCTGCAGGATATGCTTCAGATTGAAATATCCAGGGAGATAACGGTGGGGGACAGGAGGCTGACGGGTTCTTTCAATAAAGGTTCGGAGGCGCAGTTCCTGGAACTGGTGTCCCAGTATTTCCAGGAGGCCGCTCCGGATGAGGAAACATTCGGCAAGTACCGCCGTATGCTATCAGGATGCCGGCCTTATGCCGGAAATTCCCCGGAGAGGGTTTTTGACAAGCTCCACAGCCGCGATGTGCGTTCCGGATACGGGCTGCAGACGGAAGACCCGTCAATAGATTCTCTGGATTATATGGAGACCCTTGAATTTGTCAATTCGCTTTTCTCCAATGCCGCTGAATTCTCCTTTATCTTTGTCGGTGACTTCGACGAGCAGCAGCTTCTCAATTCAGTGTACACTACCTTGGCTGAACTTCCCGGACGCAGTGTCAGTAGCATCAGCCGCGAGGAGAACCGTGCGTTCTTCATCGCTTCTTATGATGACGAGGAGGTGGTGCACGTCCCCATGGAGTTCCCACGGAGGCTGCACAGCTGCAAGCTCACTTTCCCCTCCGACCTGAATGTGGAGGACCGGGCTCTCTCGGAAGTTACGGCCAGGGTCATAGAGCGGGAGGTGATCCGGCAGCTCTCCCTCAGGGGTATTCTGGCAGATGCCAGCCAGAGATTCTACCGTTATCCCGAGGAGGTCCTGACGATAGATTTTCATTTCTCCACGTACGGAGAGGTTCCGGATATAGGGGGAATATTCGCGGATATAGTGGAGGCACTGGCCTACCGCGGGATAAGTTCGAGTGAGGTGGATGGGGTGCGCCGCAACATCATCCTCAAGGATGAGCTTCGCGAGAGGGTGGACGTCGACTGGTGGAGGAGTCTTATGCGTAACCGGTATGTTGACCGCAAGGATTTCTATACCAGGCGAGAGGCAGCCTTGAATGCAGTCACGGCGGAACAGGTGAACGGGACTCTGCTCAGAATTCTGGAAGAGGGCAGAATCTCCCGGCTGTCGGTAGTCCCGGAGGAAGATGCTCTGACGAACAATGAAGAATGATAGAAAAATGGATACAATGGTAATTATCGGAGATAAGATAATCTCTTCGGAAATATTTACGGAATGTTTTGCCTGCGACTACGGAGCCTGCGGAGGGGTGTGCTGCGTCATCGGGGACAGCGGCGCTCCGATGGAGGAGGACGAGCCGGAGCGGATAGAGGCCAATTACGGCAGGTTCTTCCCGCTGATGTCGCCCGAGGGCCGGGCGGTGGTGGCGGAGAAGGGATTTTTCGAGATAGACTCGGACGGGGACATGGTCACTCCGCTGGTCCCGGGCCGGGAGGAATGCGCATATGCGGCCTGCGACGCGGAAGGCAGCTGGTTCTGCACCATCGAGCGGTCCTGGTGCCGGGGCGGCTCGGACTTTGTCAAGCCCATCTCCTGCCGTCTCTACCCGATCCGGGTCTCCAGGCTCTCCAACGGCATGACCGCCCTCAACCTCCACCGCTGGAACATCTGCTCCTGCGCCTTTGCAAAAGGCAAAAGAGAAGGCATCCCGGTCTTCCGTTTCCTGCAGAAGCCCCTGACGGATGCCTTCGGTGAAGAGTTCTATGCAGCACTGGAGGCTGCGTATGAGCAGTTTAGAGAGCCCAGAAGCCGACAGTAAAGTTGAACAGGAGTTTCTGGGTCATGTCCGGGTTGTAGGGACTGAGGTAGCGGAGGCCCAGGCCGACGTACAGGTTGTAGGCTCCGAGGTGCTTGGAGCCGAACTTCAGGTTCAGGTCGGCGTAGGCGAACCGGTAGGGGGTCTTGAGGTAGGTGGAGCCTCCGGAGGCATTGAGCTCCAGGCGCATCCTGTCATTCTTGTTGAGGAAGTCGTAACCCAGGTTGAGACCGAGTGTTCCGTTGGAACTGTAATATCCGTCGTAGTCATTGTAGCTTTCTTTTGTCATGCCGAAGACGGCCTCGACCGGAATCCTGAGGGAGAGACCGTTCCGGAAAGATACTCCCGGGGCGATGTTCCAGTCGTATGTCATGAACTTAGGGTAGTCGAGTATGTCGCTCCCCATTCTGATCTCGGTCAGGAATGAGAACCATGCTTTCGGAGCCCCTGTGACCGCAGCGGTCTGTGCGGCAGTAGTGTCGTTCTGCGCTGAAGCCTTGGCGCCGGTGCAGGTGAGGAAAAGGAGGGCGAGGGTGGCGGTAAGAATCGTTGCTCTTTTCATTGTCATTATGTTTTTGGGGTTAGTATTCAAGGTAAAAATCGCGTGTGAGCCGGATGTGCTCTGGGCTGCGTGTGCCGTCGGTATCGGTCAGCGTAAGGGAATCTTCCAATGGCTGCGGAAGTTGCTGTCTGCCGAAGGAGGCCAGGATGCGCCGGGGCCGGGAGGACGGTTTGGAATAGACGCGGGTGAGCCGGTGCAGATGGAGTCTGCTTCTGTCCGCCAGCCGCAGGATGGATTTCTCTGACTCGGAGGGAACGATCAGACTGAAGACCCCCGTGTCGGAAAGGAGGCCGGCGGAGAGCAGCAGCAGTTCTTCGTGGGTGAGACCGCCGGTATGGCGGGCGGCAGTCCGGAGCGGGTCCGGGCTGGTGAGGGTGGTGTCGTAGAACGGCGGGTTGGAGACTATCAGGTCGAAGCGGCGGGCGGCAGCTGTGGCAGCGGTACCGCGGCAGAATTCCTGGAGGGAGATGTGGGCGGCCCTTAGCCTCTGCGGCCAAGGGCCGCCTGTGAAATTTTCCCGGGCCTGGGCCGCTGCCTCCGCATCGCTGTCGATGCCCGTTACCTGCGCTTCGGGGAAACGCTGGGCCAGCATCAGGGCGACCAGGCCGCTGCCGGTGCCGATGTCCAGAACTGTCTGCGGGCTTCCTCCGGATATTTCCCCCGGACGGCCAGGACCGGCCCACGCTCCCAGCAGGACCCCGTCGGTTCCCACCTTCATCGCGCACCAGTCGTGCCATACGGTGAACTGTTTGAATCTGAAATACGGACTTCCCATAGCTTCTGAGGGGTTATCTGCCTATTCCACCGCCGCTCTGTCCCGTGCTGATGCCGCCTGAGCCGCCTACGCGGGAGGATTCCTCCACGTTGCCGACGTTGCGTCTGCGGAGGTTGGATGCGGTACCGAAGCGGTAGCTGAACGAGATGGTGATTTTCTGCATGTTGATGCGTTGGTCGATGCTGTAGGTCAGCACGTCGCCGGTGTAGGAGGTGATGCTGGTCCGGAAGGAGCGGAGCAGGTCCTGAACGTTGAGGGCGATGGTGCCGCGGCCGTCCCAGAGGTTCTTCTTGATGCCGCCGAAGAGCATGTACATCGGACGGATGTCCATGTAGCCCATGGTCATGTTGCCGGAGCCGAAGCCTCCGACCTCTATTTTCCATTCCTTGGGCAGCAGGAAGTTGAGGCTGCCGTAGAAGCTCTGGAGGAAGGAACCGTCGGAGTAGCTGTCGTCGGAGGTGCTGATGTTGCTGTTGTAGGCGGCGAAGTAGTTGGCCGAGATGTTGAGCCACTTGGTTATGGGCAGCTCGGATACTGACAGGGCCGCGCCGGCCAGGGACTGGGTGCCGAAGTTCTCCCAGATGAGGCGCTGCTCACCGTTGTCGGGGTTGACTTCGGGGTGCTGCATGATCAGGTTGGAGTTGTGCTGGTAGAGCAGGCTCAGGTTGAGGTGCTGGCCGTAGCCGACGGTCAGGGATACCTGGTCGGAGAACTGGGGGTTGAGGTCCGGGTCACCCTCGGTGTAGGAGTTGGCCGACATGTAGGTGCGGAAGGGGTTGAGCTGGCTGTATCCGGGGCGGCTGATGCGGCGGGTGTAGGAGGCGGCCAGGCGCCATTTCTCTGTGGGCATGTAGCTGACGAAGGCGGTGGGGAAGATGTTGAAGTAGCTCTTGGTGCTCTTCTCCCCGGCGCTGCGCCAGTCTCCGCGGGCGTAGGTGTACTCGCCGCGCAGGCCTATCTTGACGGACCATTTGGTGCCGAAACTCTTGGCTGCGGAGATGTAGGCGGCGGCTATCTGCTCGTCGTAGAGGAAGATGTTGGAGAGGTTGGAGTTGTAGTTCCAGATGTTGTTGTAGAAGTCCTCGCGGACGGAGTTGTTGTCGGTGACGGTGCGGGACCACTTGAGGCCGGCCTCGAGCAGTCCGGTCTGCCAGAAGAGCTGCTGATAGTCGGCCTTGGCGGACCAGATCTGGAGCCTCTGGGCGGCATCCTGGCGGAATATGGTGGAGTCGAGCGGGATCAGGGCAGTGATCATCGGGTCGGGAATGTCGCTCTGCCGGCTGGTGTTGCCGATGTCGTACCAGGAGTAGTCGGCGTTGAGGGTCAGTTCCTGCATCTTCGCAGGGTCGAAAGTATGGGTGTAGTTGAGGTTCGCGGATACTCCGTTGAAGTCGTCAGTGTTGGTAATCTCGCTGTTCAGGCGGCCGAGGATGTCCTCTCCGAGCAGATGCTCAGTGAAGTTGTTCCCGTAGGTGTCGGTGCTGCTGTTGCGGAATGTGCCGGTGACTATGGCGCCGAGGACGTCCTTGTCGGAGATGTACCAGTCGTTGCCGGCCCGGAACATCTGGTTGAAGTTGCGCATGAGCAGCTGCGAGGAGTTGGACATGGTGTATTCGTTGGCTGCGCCGTAGAGGGACTTGGAGAGCATCTCCGCGGTCATGTCGTCGTAACGGGCGCTGTAGGTCAGGAAGGTGTTGGTCTTGCGGCCGCGGTAGTTGAGGTTGACCGAGCCGTCACCGCTCTGGTCCCAGCGGTCGAAGTACATGCCGCCGTAGCCGAGGTTGACCGAGCCGTTGAATCCCTGCATGAAATTCTTCTTGGTGACGATGTTGATGATGCCGCCTCCGCCTGCCGCGTCATACTTGGCCGAGGGATGGGCCATGATCTCGATGCGGTCGATGGTCGTGCCGTCGGTGGACTGGAGCAGGACTTCCAGTTCCTTGCCGGAGAGGTTGGAGGGACGGCCGTCGATCCATACCGCCACTGCTGAGCCGTTGAGCTTTACATTGCCGTCGAAGTCTATCGTCACGCCGGGGGCCTTGCGGAGCAGGTCGGTGCCGTTGCTGCCTTCGGTGGAGACGGCGTCGGAGATGTTCATCACCAGTTTGTCCAGCTTCTGCTCTATGACCGGGCGGCGGGCGGTTACCACAGCCTCTTCAAGCATCTCGGCGTCGGGTTCGAGGGCGAGGACGGCTCCCCGGGCGGGTACTGCGTTCAGATCTGTTATTAAACTGGTGTATCCGATGAAGGCTGCCATCAGCTTGTATTCTCCGGAGGGAATCCGCTCGATTGTAAAGTGTCCCGCGGAGTCGGTGGTCGTGCCGTTGACGATGGTGCTGTCGGGGGCTATGAGGGCGACAGTGGCGAACTCTATGGGTTTTTCGGTAGCTGCGTCTATGACCGTGCCGGAGATGCTGCGTACGTTCTGCTGGCGGGCGGAGGCGCAGACAGCCCACAGGAGCAGGGCGGTGATGACCGCCGCTGCCCTTATTGTGCTGTATTTCATTGTACTTGGTTGATTTTGTCCTTGGAAATGTATTTTTGGTAGAGGGAGGTGATGTCCTCAATGGAGATACCGAGGATTTCCATTTTCCTGAAGACCTCCTTCAGGTCACCGGAGATGAAGCTGCTGCGCTGTTTCTCGCGGATGACGGTCTTGGCCCCCGGGCTGACGAAGTACCCGATGCCGCGCTTGTTGTGGATAATGCCCTCGGAGGAGAGCTCGTCGTAGGAGCGGGCGACGGTGTTGGGATTGACCTCGAGGGAGACTCCGCATTCCCTTACTGACGGTATGCGGTCGCCCTCTGGCCACTGTCCTGTCAGGATCCGCTCGCATATCGCGTCGGCTATCTGCAGGTAGATGGGTTTATGCTGGTCGAATTCCATGGTTGCTTGCATTTTACTGAGACCTTAGTACTGGAGTTTGCGGATGCGGAAGTAGGTTAGTACCCAGAAAACTGCGGGTAGGATGCAGTAAATGTATGATAATACTTTGTATAGGGTTATCATCCATTGGAAGATGTGCTCGGGATCGATGTCGGGATTGTTTTGCAGGTTGTCGAAGAAGCTGACGGCGGAAATGACCATGATGACAGCTGCTATTACCCATGCACCCAGAAGCGTAAGCAGGGTGTAGCCTATCTTGTGCCGGCGGAAGAGCATGTTGAGCAGAACAAATGCGCTCTGGGAGAGAGCCAGACCGACGATGGGAGGAATGGACAGCGGATTCACGGTGTCGAACATCCTGTTGACCAAGTCAATGCTCATTGGATCGGTATTGAAAGGCATGATGCTTGTTATTTTGTCCAGATAATCCTTGCTGGAGAACATGCAGCCCCAGATGCTTCCGGAGTAGCTGGCTTCAAACGGCATGAGGGTGAGCAGGGAATCGAGGCTCATCAGCAGGACTGTGGAGAGCAGGGGAAAGATGACCGAGCAGATGACCAGCATGCTGATGGTCTTCTCGAGGGTCGAGGAGGGAGAGACGGCGTAGAAGACGCCTTCCATGCGGCGGTTCTCGTTCTTGTAGAGGAAGAAGGGAGCCAGGCAGCCTATGATGCTGAGGATTGTCGCGGCTGAGGCTGCGCGGGCTGCGGCGGTGACAGGCTCTCCGTCGATGAGGTTAAGGGCCCAGATGGCAAGGTAGGTCATGAGGATGATGCCTATGGTGGTCAGGATGATCATGTATTTTTCCTGAAGCTCCTTGTAGATGGTCAGGCCCAGGCGGTGTATGCTGAATGTTGCGTTCATTGTCATTTATTTAAAAAGTTTCTTGAATGTTTCTTTATTCCGGAGGGTGGCGTTGAAGAGGGCCTCGAGGTTCACTCTGGAGGGCATGCCGTCGCGGTTGGGAATTACCTGATAGTATCCGCTGAGGCTGTTCTCGCTCCAGTAGGCTTCGGGATCGGGCTCCTGGCTCATGGTGAAGAGGAGTTTTTCGCTGATCTGCTCGATGGAGGCGTTGAGGATCATGCCGCTGCGGTCGAGGATGATGATCGGGTCGATAAGGTTTTCCAGGTCACGTACCTGATGGGTGGAGATGGCGATGACCCTGTCTTCGGTGGCGCACTCGGAGATGACGCGGCGCAGGGTGGTCTTCGAGGGGATGTCCAGGCCGTTGGAGGGCTCGTCCATCAGCAGCACCCTGGTGTTGAGTGCCAGGGCAAATGCGATGAGGGCCTTCTTCTGCTGGCCGTGGGAAAGTTTGTCGAAGCGGTAGGTGGGGTCGACCTCGAAGGTGAGGCAGAGTTTCTCGAACTGGGCTGCGTCCCAGCGGGGGTAGAGCAGGGAATTGCTCTGTGCGAACCGTTTTACGGAGATGGGAGGGGCGACGAACAGCTCGGGGACGAAGTAGATGTCCTTGAGCATTTCGGGATTGCGGCTGGCGGAACGCATGCCCATGACTGTGCATTCGCCGCTTTTGGCGCGGAGCAGGCCGCAGATTGTGCGCAGCAGCGTGGTCTTGCCCACGCCGTTCTCGCCGAGCAGGCCGTAGATGCGGCCCGGCTCCATCTCGAGGCTCAGGTCCTCGAACACGATGTGTTTCTTGTAGTTGAACTTCAGGTGGTCGATCTTTACGACCGGGTTGTTGGTGTCCATAACTTATACTTTTTGATGTTATTACAGTCACAAATGTACTACCTTTGCAGTGTGTTAGTTTGCTAGTACACTGCAAAGGTAGATAGATTTTGGAAATCTCCAAATTTTTTAAGAAAAATTTTTTGAAATTACTGTTGCCCGGTGCAGAATTCGAACAGCATCTGGAGGGACTCTCGGTTTGTGAAGTTGGTATGGCTGGATTCAGCGAATTCGCGTATTGCTTTTTTCCATTCTGGAAATGCTTTGGTGAACGAACTGAGCTTACAGGGATAGATATTCTCACCGATAACCAGGACGTATTCTGTGCTATATGTGCATCTTACGGTTATGATGTCCTTGGTACGCTCAATATTCTCATAATGCTGTTGCTTGGCCGCATTGATGCGCGAGGAGCGGTCGGTGGAGTATATGACTGTGTATGAGCCGGTTTTGGAAGTCGTTGTTGCTTCTGTCTGTGACTTTATTCCGGAGGGTTGGCCGGCACTGTTGCTGAAAAATTCAAATTCTATATCCAGAACAGGCATCTCTGAGAGGGCGATGTCTCCATACTCAGAAATGACAGAAACATATTTCCCTTCTCTATAAAGTATAACGCTGTTTTGTGCTATGATGCGGGATATATTTTCGAAGTTGGCTACTTGCAGAGTGTCTCCGGCGGAAGTCAGGAGCAGCAGAGTATTGTTCATTATATCGGGGTTGACAAGACCTGTGAGCTCTTCTCCGGAGTTGGTGAAGAGTCTGCATTCCTCGAAATTGCGGAGCAGGAACTTCATGTCTTCAGGCACCAGGTGGTCGTAGCGCTGTCCGTTTTCCACCAAAATGTCAACAACTCTGTTTTCCTGTGCGCATAAAGCAATGGAAGTACAGAGCAATATACTCAGTATTGCTTGCAGTCTGGTAGGAAGTTTCATGTTTTATATACTTTATATACTTTCTTCGTCCGGCATGGAGTTGAGTATGCCGACAGCTTTTTCATAGAGCGAGTCGTCAACCACGACTTCTATGGATACCAAATCGGTGTTTACAGCACCGGTAGACCATACCAGATTCTCTCCAAGGACGAAGGCGGGGACACCGTTCTCTTCGAGAACTCCTTTGCAGATGTTGGCCGAGATGGCGTTGTTGAATTTCTGGACTACTTTCATAATGTTCCGGGATTGGTTTATTGAATCAGTTTGTTTTTCCGCTGCCGGTGTCATCGTTTCCGGGGCTGCCGGAGAAGTCATACGGGTCGTCGTGGGCAATTTCTTCCGTGTCCTTGTGGAGGGCATAGGAGATACGGCTTTCGAGGCGGAGTATTTCTTTGCGGTTGCCGTTGAGTATCAGAGGTGCCTCGCCTTTAGTGATGGTGACTTCATCTTCGTAGGCCCTCATAAAGCGGGTGAAACGGTTGCGCAGGCGGAAATGAAGTTTCTCCTCGTCTTCTCCGGTCTTTTCGTAACCGGCATTCTCGAATTCCTGGATTATTTTATTCCGGTGATCCTCGAAGTCACCTTCGATCATTACCTCTTTCTTTACAAAGACCAGTCCGGGATAGACTACGGCTATCGCTCCGAATATCAAAAGCATCTGCCACCAGGCACCATCCTTGAGCATGCCTCCCTCGGACATCGGTTTGATCAGGTCTGTCAGTTTTGCACCTGGTGTTATGAGAGTTATTGCACATAGTATGATGCAGGCGAGTATGAGGAACACGAAAAGGTATTTGATGGACCGGACAACCCGGCGGACTTTAGGATTCATGATTTTTCGCTGTTTTTGATTAATTTTGCTGCAAATATAGCAAATCGTATTATTTTTGCCTTACTAACAAAGTAGATTATTGAAATGGAAGAGAACAACAAATCCGTAAACGGAACTCCCGTGCCTGAGTGGAGCCCTCGGGACAATAGGTCTGGTAATAGTAATAAGGGCTTGAAAGTCACTGTTATAATCTTGTCTGTAGTGGCTGTTGTACTTGCAGGTGTCTTCGCATACGTGTGGGTGGACAGGCAGAAGATGATCGATGACCTGACTATCGACAAGCAGAATCTTACCAACGAGCTTATCGAGCTGCAGGGAGAGTATTCCCAGCTTTCCAGCGACAATGACAGCCTCAATGTCCAGCTCGACCGCGAGCGCGAGAAAGTCGACCAGCTGCTTGAGCGCATCAAGCAGACCGACGCGGCCAACCGCAGCAAGATCCGTCAGTATGAGAAGGAGCTCGGTACCCTCCGCTCGATCATGAAGCACTATATCTTCCAGATCGACTCTCTCAATACCCTGAACATCGCCCTCCGCAAGGACGCCGAGCTGGCCCGTGCCGAGGCCGCCAAGTCAGCCGAGCGCTATCAGGAGCTGAGCAAGACCACCGACGAGTACGCCAAGCTCGTGGAGCAGGGCTCCGAGATCAAGGGCCGCGGCATCAACATCGTCGGCATCAACGCCTCCAACAAGGAGACCGACCGCAGCAGCCGTATCAAGAAGCTCCGCACCTGCCTCTCTCTTATCGAGAACTCCATCGCTCCCAAAGGCCCCATGCGCGTGTACATCCGCGTCAAGGGACCGGACGGCATCCTGATGACCTCCGACCAGCAGCGCATCTTCGAGATGAACGGCGAGCAGCTCGTCTACTCCGAGTCGCGTGAGGTAGATTACCAGGGCGCCGAGGTGGAGGTATGCATCTACTTCGCTTCCGAGCAGTTCACCAAGGGCGTCTACACCGTCGAGGCCTACACCTCGTCCGGTCTGCTGGGCACCGGCGACATACTGCTGAGGTAGCGTCAGTCAGCGTCCACGGCATCCTGCGATTATCCTGCGATGATATACATCCACTTCCCCTTCTGCAAGTCGTTCTGCACCTACTGCGACTTCTATTCGGTCAGGGAAAAGGACAGGATAGCACAATACACACAGAGCCTTCTGCGGGAAATCTCCCTGCGGAAGGCTTTTTTATGCCAATGCACCTCGCCTGCAACGCTCTACGTCGGGGGCGGGACACCCTCGCTCTGGCCGGTGGAGCAGTTAGGGGAGGCGGTGGCGGCGGTCTCTGCGGCACTCCGGGAGGGGGCGGCGGACTATGGACGTTCCTGCGGTGCTCCTGGAGGTGGCGGCAGAGCTGTCCCGGGAACATGGGATGGCCGGGGGGATGCCGGGATCTTCGCGGAATTTACCGTCGAGGTCAATCCGGACGATGTCACGGAGGCCTACGCCCGGGCCCTGCGGCGGCTCGGAGTGAACCGCGTCAGTATGGGCGTGCAGTCCTTCAGCGACCGCAGCCTGCGGTGGATGGCCCGGCGGCACAGTCCGGAGGGGGCGGTGGAGGCCTTCCGGGTGTTGCGCTCTGCCGGGTTCGACAATATCTCGCTGGACTTGATTTTCGGGTATGATCCGGTGGCTTGGGGGAGCGGCTCCTCTTCGGATGAAGAACTGATGCAGTTGTGGAGTGACGACCTGGATGCCGTGCTGCGGCTGCGGCCGGAGCATATTTCCGCCTACCAGATGGGTATCGAGGAGGGCAGCGTCCTCGGAGAGATGGCCGCCGCCGGCCGCTACCGGGAACCCTCCGACGAGCTGTGCGCAGCCCAGTACGCCCTCCTGCAGCAGCGCCTCACCGCCGCCGGCTACCTCCAGTACGAGGTCTCCAATTTCTCCCTCCCCGGCCGCCGCGCCCTGCACAACAGCGGCTACTGGGACCGCAGCCCCTACATTGGCCTCGGGCCCGGTGCCCACTCCTTCGACGGGGACCGCCGCCGCTGCTGGAATGTTCCGGATCTCGACCGGTATATTGCTGCGTTCGGCGTGGGTTCCGCTTCGGGCGGTTTTTCTGCTTCCGGTGGAGTTTCCGCTTCGGGCGATGCCCTTGCCTCCGATGTTGCCCCGGCTTCTACCCCGGCTTTTGGTGAGGACCTCCCTGCTTCGAGTTGTGGTTCCGCTTCCAGCGCTGTTCCCATTACTGGTGATTTTTCTACTTCCGCTTACCGTGATTGTGCCGTGTCATCTGTGGTGTCAGAAGAGATCCTTACCGACGAGGACGTCCTCACCGAGACCATTATGCTCGGTCTTCGCACCGTGGACGGCCTGCCCTTAGACGTCCTAGTTGCCATGTGCCGACCGTCGTCGTCTTCCGTGCCCGATAGTCGTTCGGGCTTCGCTCAGCCGTCATCGTCTACCGTGCCCGATAGTCGTTCCGGAGCCGCAGAAAACTCGTGCCAATCCCTTCTTTCTCAACTTCCACACCCTCTGCGGACCTCTGTCAACCGCCTTCTTGCCACCGGCTCCCTCATCCTCCGCGACGGCCGCCTGTCCATTCCCCCCTCCCGCCTCTTCATCAGCGACTCCATCATCCGCGAGCTGCTGTAGCGCCGTCCGTACTACCTCCTGACAGTCACTTCTTATCCGCGAGCTGCTGTGGCGCCGTCCCGCACCACCCCCTGACAGCCGCTTCTTCTTAACCCCTTCGGAAGGAGTAAGCAAACGGCCCTTTTCCGCCACTCCTTCCGAAGGAGTAGATTCCGTGAATCCTCGCCACAGCACTCCGTACGGCCATTCTGTCCTTATTCCACCTCCGAACTCCTTCGGAAGGAGTGCCGCAAGTACACATTTTCCCTACTCCTTCGGAAGGAGTGAATTTTATTTTGCGAATCCGCGCCGCAGCACTCCGTACGGCCCTTCTGCCCGTGTTCCACCTCCGAACTCCTTCCAAAGGAGTGCCGCAAATGTACGTTTTCCCTACTCCTTCCGAAGGAGTGAATTTCGCGAATCCTCGCCACAGCACTCCGTACGGCCATTCTGTCCTTATTCCACCTCCTAACTCCTTCCAAAGGAGTGCCGCAAATGTACGTTTTCCCTACTCCTTCCGAAGGAGTGAAAGGTGGAACGAAAATGCGGGGAAACGGCTCACCTTTGGAAGGTGGGCGTGGTGTGGTGGAAGGGGAAATGCTGCTACAGGCGGTTCTCGTGGCGGTGGTGTTTCTGCGCACCTTCGGAAGGTGGGACGAAAATGCGGGGAAACTGCTCACCTTCGGAAGGTGGGAACGGTGTGGCGTATGGGAAAATGCTGCTGCAGGCGGTTCTCGTTGCGGTGATGGTTCTGCGCACCTTTGGAAGGTGGGACGAAAAAGCGGGGAAACTACTCACCTTCGGAAGGTGGGTAGAGGGGAAAGTGTACGGTGCGGATGAAAGTGTCCGCCCGTGGGTGTCCGAAAACGGACAGGTGTCCGATATCGGACACTTTTGAAAAAGTGCAAGATGCACGTTGTCAGCGTGTTGTGTTTTTGGCACGGCGGTTGTGACGGGCTGTTCGGGGTGAGAAGTGTCCGCTGAATGGAGAGTGATCATGAAAGTGTATGGGAACGGACGATGAGAACAGACAGTGCAGGTGGGAGCGGATGAAGTAGAGTAGATGGACGATGTGGGCGACGAAGAGAGCAGACGAAGTGGATGGATTAAGTGAACGACGAGAGGGTAGATGAAGTTGATGGACGAAGCGGACGGAGACGGACAACGGAGCCGATGAAGCAGACGTGAGTGGGCGATGGCACGGGCGACGGGCCGATGACGCAGATGGAGGCGGACGACGCGGATGGAGCGGGCGACGTGAACGGACAACACTACAACACAAGGCCCAAGGAGAAGAAATAAACGAAAATAGAAAAACACAGCAGATATGAAATTAGGATTATACTTCAGACAGGCATGGTACAACCTCCGGGTGAACCGGGTGTACAGCGCGGTGTTCATCGCCGGAACGGCTCTTTCGCTGGCGCTGGTGATGGCTTTCCTGACGGTGCTGTCGGCCAGGGTGGTGAATACAGTGCCGGAGACGCACAGGGACAGGACGATGGTGATTTACAGAATCGAGCTGCGAAGCGAGACCATAATGTTCGGCGCGGCTCCCAATTACCGGTTCGCCAGAGATTTCCTCAAAGATATGCCGGAAGTGGAGTGTTGGTCGGCTGTCTATACGTATTACAATACGTTCGCTGCTTTGGAAAATACGTCGGATGAGGTCTCCTACGCATACGCCCGGATGGTGGACAGGAATTTCTGGAAGATATTCAGTCTGGACTTCCTGTACGGCAGGCCGATATCGGAGAGCGGTATGGACCTCAATACGCCCGAGGCAGTGGTGACCGAGTCACTGGCCCGCTCCCTGACAGGACGGGCAGACGCTGTGGGAGAGAAGGTGTACATGGACGGATATACGCTGACCGTCTGCGGAGTGGTCAAGGACGTGCCGATGAGCGCGACGCTGGCTTTTTCCGAGATATGGCTGCCGTCGACGATAGGAGACAAAACCTTGGGTCCTGAGTCCAATGCTTTGGCCAAATATCTGAACGGCAATGAGATAATAGTGCTGCTCAGGGACGGCAAGGATATTCCGGCAGTAAAACAGGCTGTGCTGGACCGCGTGGAACAGTACAACAATATCGAGAAATCCGAATATAAGATGACCGTCAGCGGCATAGACTCGCAGCACCAGTACATCTTCTCGGGAAGCGACTTAGGCTCCTCGGCATACGCATGGCTGGGAGCGGGAGTGGTGCTGCTGATCCTGCTGGTGCCGCTGCTGAACCTTTCGGGCATGGTCAATTCCAGAATGGAGGCCCGTCTGACCGAGTTCGGCACCCGCAAGTCCTTCGGAGCCGGACCGCGCTCTATTCTCGCACAGATAGCAGGGGAGAATCTGCTGATGACCCTGATGGGCGGTGTCGTAGGCCTGCTGGTGGCATGGCTGATCATCGTGCTGTTCTCGCAGCAGATGAACGCCATGGTGCCGGGCAGCGTACTGGTGGAGTCCTACACCTACAAGGTGCCTGAGTCCGGCGGCTTCTTCGACTTCCGGGACTTCTTCAATATCGGGCTGTACGCCGTCCTGCTGGTAATCCTGGCCGTACTCAACATGATATCGGCAGTCATCCCGGCGGTCAAGGTCATCCGCCGTCCCATCACTGAATCGTTGAACTGTAAAAAATGACAAGATATGCTTAGACAGATATTCAAACAGCTGTGGTTCTACCGCAGGAGCAATGCCTGGCTGTTCATCGAGCTGGTGGTCATTATCGCCGCGTCCTGGTTCATCGTCAACGAGACGTGGACTTCCACATACCGTATCGGGAACGTCCCTGACGGATATGACCCTGAGGGAGTGTACTGTGTGTATCTCACGGACTTGACATCCGACCGCAACGGATATGACCCTGAGGCTGCTTCCCTGAAGGCGCAGAGGGAGAATCTCCGCCGTTTCGGAGACGCTCTCAGAGCCATGCCGGAAGTATTGTGCGCCTCGCCCATAAGCACAAACCATCCCGGAGACGGCGTACATTCCATGGCGATGGTCAACATTGACAGTGTGACTACGATGATGTTCACGACCTTTGAGCGGGAGTCCGGCTCAGATGATTTTGAGGTGTTAAGGTACGGACTGATCTACCCTGCGGACGGACAGATGGAGGATACACCCGGCTCTATCATCATCACCAAGGATATGGCCGATTACCTCTTCCCGGGGCAGAATCCTGTGGGCAGGACACTCAGCGACTCGGAGAAATTGACTAATATGAATTATACTGAACCCATAGCCGGAGTGATAGGAAGTATGCGCGGTGCCGGGTACTCGGATGACATACCGTACATATTACAGAATGTCGCTGACATGGTGGGTGACAACGGCGGAGACCAGATGTACGCTTTCCGCCTCAAGCCCGATGTGGACGGAGACCGCTTCCTCGAGAAGGCTTCCAGGGAGTGGAGGAAGACTCTGCAGTTCGGCAACTACCGCGTACAGGACGTGTACTCCTTCGAGGACAGGGTGGACTCTGTGGTCAGAATCGAGGTGCTGGACAAGCTCTTTATCTGGAAGGCCCTCTGGTTGTTCATGATAGTCAATGTTCTGCTGGCTGTGGCCTCTACAGGGTGGCTCCGGATGGAGGAGAGACGCGGGGAGATCGGAGTCCGCAGGGCCATGGGAGGCTCGCCCCGCCGCATCCTGCTGCACTATATGCAGGAGATTTGGGTGACCTTCGCTGCTGCCGCCGTCATCGGTATACTGATAACGGTCAACATCATCCTCATAGGTAAGATAAATATCGTGGCTCCGGATAATCAGCACGGCATGATGCCCCTCAACGCCGCGGATTTCCCCCTGCTCTTCGACCCCACGGCGCACTTCCTCGCGGTGGAGGGCATTGTCCTCGGCCTCCTGCTCCTGGCAGTGACTGCGGCCATCCTCATCCCCGCTGCCGGAGCGCTCCGCCTTCCCCCGGTCGAGGCCCTTAGAGATGAATAATAACGATAAAACTGTACATGATGAAAGTAGGTTTATATTTCAAGCAGGCATGGTACAACCTCCGGGTGAACCGGGTGTACAGCGCGGTGTTCATCGCCGGAACGGCGGTGTCGGTCGCACTGGTGATGGCTTTCCTGACCGTACTTTCTTCCAGGGTGGTCAATACCGTGCCGGAGACGCACCGGGACAGGATGCTGAGTGTCAGCTATCTGTTATATAAGGGAGATATGGGAACGCTGGGCTTCGGAGTGTCGGCTGAGTTCGGAAAGCGTTTCCTGGACAGTCTGCCCGGAGTGGAGTGCTGGACAGCAACGGCTCCTAAGAAGAGTTTTATGGAAGGTCCGCTCACATTGAGGGATGCCGCCGGTATAAGCTGCAAGGCATTTACCCGTTTCGTGGACCGGAACTTCTGGAGGGTCTTTGATTTTCAGTTTATCGCGGGCAGACCTTTGTCGGAAAGCGGTATGCACGGCAGTGCAGCCGAGCTGGTGGTCTCCGAATCGATAGCACGCCGTCTTGCCGGAAAGTCGGATGCGGTGGGTAAGGAGGTGTACTGGGACGGCCAGTTGTTCCGGATATGCGGAGTGGTCAGGGATGTGCCCATAAGCGCGTCTGCGGCTTTTGCCGAGGCTTGGATGCCTTTGGAGGAGTACGACATCAACATGTCGTGGCTCGGACGGATGTTCTCCGGCAAGAGCAGTTTTCTGGGGGACGGATTCATATATATTCTGGCTGACGACAGGGCCTCGTTCCGTAAAATCAGGTCGGGGATTGAGGACCGCCTGGAGATATTCAACCATACCGATGACAGCGGAACGGAACTGAGCCTGCCCCGGGGAGTACCGTCGTATGTGGAAAGTGTGTTCGCGCAGTTTGATATTCATGGCAACAGTCAGCCTATTACGCCCTATATTTGGATGAGTGTCGGAGTGCTCCTGCTTATCCTGCTGGTGCCGCTTTTCAATCTCTCCGGCATGGTGACTTCCAGGATGGAGGCACGTCTGACCGAGTTCGGTACCCGCAAGGCCTTCGGTGCCTGTGGCGGTTCCATCCTCTCGCAGATAACCTGGGAGAATCTGCTGCTGACACTTATCGGCGGAGTGCTGGGGCTGGTGCTGTCCTGGCTGCTGCTGGAGGTGTTCTCCCGTCAGGTCAGCATGTTGATACCGGGTGGCGGATGGATGCCGGGCTACGGGACTCCTGAGGCCGGGTATTTTGATTTCAGGGATTTCTACAACATATACCTGGGGACTGCACTGCTTCTTATCATAGTGGTGCTCAATGTACTGTCGGCCCTACTTCCTGCCCGCAGAGTCATCCGGCATCCGATAACCGAATCGTTGAACTATAAAAAATAGCGTACTATGATAAGGCAGATATTCAAGCAGATATGGTTTTACCGCCGGGGCAGTGCCTGGCTGTTTGCGGAGCTTCTTGTGATCGCTGTCGTGTCGTGGTTTGTAGTCAACCGGATATGGAATGTCCAGTACAGGATTCACGCCATACCCGACGGCATAGACTATGACGGGGTGTACGTGCTTTCTCTAGAAGAACTGTATCCGGGCCAGTATGGCTACGACAGCACCTACGATACGGACGAGGCCCGTATGGAGAACTTTTTCCGGGTAGGTGACATGCTGCGTCAGATGCCCCAGATACAGAGTCAGGCCCCGATCAATAAGACGCCGTGCCTTGGCAGCAAGAATCTGATGACAATATTGGTGGATAGCGTTACAAGTGTAAATACGGCTGTGATGCGTAGAATTTCCGGGGCGGAGGATTTCCGGCTGCTCGGATTCAGGCTGCTGCAGCCTGAGAGCGGAGAACTGGTGGATGAACCGAATACCTTTATTATTTCTGAAGACCTGGCGATGACGCTGTTCCATGGGGAAAACCCGCTGGGAAAGACTCTAGGAGATGCACTGGATGACTCCAGACCGGGTTACACTTCGGATTATGATAACCGGAAGATAACCGGAGTCATCGCCAATGTCCGTATGAGCCCGGATGCTGAGAATATTCCGATGTTGATAGACAATACCAGCAAACTGGAGTACTTTGAGGATATTGTCTTTAGAGAAGAGTACAAATACGCTTTCAGGACTGTGCCGGGAGTGGATGCAGAGGAGTTTGCGGCAGAGTTGGGCCGGAAACTTGAGAGCGGCGGAGGTCTGGGTAATTACAGAGTGAGGGAGGTAGTGTCTTACAGGGAGATGGTGGAGGACAGGATTCTGTCCGGCAGCATGGACCGGCTGTTCCTTTGGAAAGCTCTCAGGATATTCCTCATCATCAATGTGCTTCTGGCGGTAGTGTCCATCAGCTGGCTGAGGATGGAGGAGCGGCGCGGGGAGATCAGCGTCCGCCGGGCGATGGGAGGCTCCGGATGGAGGATCCTCGCTCAGAACATCGGAGAGATATGGGCCGTGACCGCAGCGGCTGCCCTTATTGCCTGTGTGGTGGTGATCAATATTATTGTGATGGGAAAGATGAATATCGTAGGGGAGACAGACCAGTTCATGCTGCCGGTGACCAGAGAACTGTATCCGCTGTTATTTGACCCGGTACTGCATTTTCTGATGGTGGAGGGTATTGTCCTGGGACTGCTCTTCGTAATGGTGACGGTGGCAGTTGCTGTGCCGGTGCTGCTGGCACTGCGCCAGCTTCCCGTCGAAGGTCTTAGGGACGAATAGATTTTTTAGAGATAATAAACAAGTGATTTGAATATGGATAGAGAATTGACGAACAAGGAAAAATGGCAGGACCGCCGCAAGGTCATCATCCGCTGGGGCCTCGGAACAGGAGCGGCGGTAGTGGCGGTGGTGCTGCTGGCAGTGTTGATCCAGCCTTCGGTGCGGGAAAACAGCCTGCGGCTGGCTACGGTGGATACCGGTTCTATAGAGTTTGCGGTATCGGCTACCGGAAAGGTGGTGCCGGGCTACGAGGAGGTCATCAACTCCCCTATTTCCTCCCGTGTAGTGGAGGTCTATAAACGGGCCGGAGAGGTGGTGCAGGCGGGTGAGCCCCTGCTTCGCCTGGATCTCGCGGCAGTACAGACCGAGTATGACAATATGCTGGACGAGGAGCAGATGAAGGAGCTGCAGCTGGAAAAACTGCGGATTACCAACCGCAACAATATAACGGAGATGGAGATGAATATCGACATTCAGGAGATGGAGCTGGACCGCAAGGCCGCCGCCCTGCGCAACGAGAAGTATCTGGACTCGCTCGGAGCGGGTACTCCGGACAAGGTGCGCGAGGCTGAGCTGGACTACACGGTGTCGAGCCTCAAGCTGGAGGACAACCGCCGCAAGCTCCAGAACCAGCGGGACCTGGCCGCCGCCGATGAGGCCGTGGCCGAGCTGGAGCTCTCGATCTTCCGCAAGAACAAGGAGCAGACCCGCCGCCGTCTCTATGACGCGGGTGTCCGCGCTCCCTACGCTGCGACCCTCACATTCATCAACAGCGAGATAGGCGCCCAGGTGGGGCAGGGCGAGAAGCTGGCGATACTGGCCGACCTCACCCGATTCAAGGTGGAGGGCGAGCTGGGCGACATGCAGGCCGGCAAGATAGCCGAGGGCTACCGGACCACAGTGCTGGCCGGACGGGACACCCTCACCGGCATGGTGTCGGTACTCTCCCCGATGTCCACCGACGGCCTGATATCCTTTACCGTACAGCTTGACGACGAGTCTGCCCCGGGCCTGCGCTCGGGCCTGAAATGCGACATCTACGTGGTCTACGCCTACCGCGAGAATGTCCTCCGCCTGCCATCCGGCACATATTATAAAGGTGAGGGCAACTACGACCTCTTCGTCCGCGAGGGCGACCGCCTGGTGCGCCGCCGCGTGGCCCTCGGCGAGGCCAACTACGACTACGTGGAGGTTATCTCCGGCATCGAGCCCGGCGAACAGGTGGTCATCTCCGACATGCAGGACTACGCCAAGCAGCCTGAACTGAAGATCAAACCCTCTAAAAAGAGATAAGTTATGAAGCTGGGAGTATATTTCAGGGAGTCGTGGCATAACATCCGCTCGGACAAGCTCTACACGCTGGTCTACATCATCGCCGTGGCCTTCTCGCTGGCAATGGTCATGACCTACCTCACTGTGGTGGCCATGCGCACTCAGAACAGCTATCCAGAGACGCACCGGGACCGGATGCTCTCGATACCGCTGATCTATCTGGAACTCGGTACGACTAGTTCGATGGAACAGTCTGTGAGCAAGGATTTCATCGCTCAGTTCCTGTCCGAGCCGCTGCCGGGAGTGGAGGCGTGGACAGCCGTGAAAACGGAGGAATTCAAGGTCTATAACTCTGCGGGTGAGCCCCTGAAGATGGTAGTGGAGTTCATCGACAGCAGTTTTACGGATATATTTCCGCTGGAGGTGCTTTACGGCGGGCCGATTACCGCAGACGGAGCGCTGCGCAATGTGCCCGATGTGCTGATGGCCGAGTCCGCGGCAGCCGCTCTGCTCGGACGCAAGGACGTGGTGGGAGAGAGCATCTTCTTCAATAACAAGGAGTACCGTATATGCGGAGTGGTGAGGGACGTACCCCAGACGGCCACTTACGCATTCGCACAGATATGGGTTCCCGACACTGAGCCTACGCTGATGGATGTGCAGTTGAGGGAGTGGGCTTTGGCCAATAACAATAATGTCATGGTAGGCCCCTACGAGATAGAGCTGCTGGCCGGCAGCCGCCGGGACTTCTCCGCCATCCGCTCGGAGATGCAGGACCGGATAGACAGGTACAATCAGTCCGGAGTCTCCTCCTGGAAACTCTCTCTGGCGTACGGTATGCCCACGGTGCGGGAGAGAATCTTCATGTATGACAGTGCCGCGGCCTATACCTGGATAGGAGTGGGAGTGGTGCTGCTGGTGCTCCTCGTTCCGGTGTTCAATCTCTCGGGGATGACCGGCTCCGGAATGGAGGCCCGCATGGCCGAGTTCGGAGTCCGCAAGTCCTTCGGAGCCTGGCGCGGAGCGATAGTCCGGCAGATCGTCGGGGAAAATCTGCTGCTGACCCTTATCGGGGGAGCGGTCGGCCTGCTGCTGTCCTACCTTCTGCTGTACCTGCTGCAGGATGAGCTCTACGACCTGCTGCCGCTGAACTCCATGGTCGAATTCGGATTTTTCGAATTTATCCCGGCTCCTGCATTTACCTTCCGGAGCTTCTTCAAAGTCAGCCTGTATCTTCTGCTGCTGGCGCTTGTGCTGGTGGTCAACCTGCTTTCGGCCCTTGTGCCCGCATCCAAGGTCATCCGCCGTCCCATCACCGAATCGTTGAACTCTCAAAGATAATCCGCTATGCTTAGACAGATACTATCACAGATATGGTACTACCGCCGCAGCAGTCTGTGGCTGCTGTGCGAGCTCGTAGTGATATTCATAACCTCGTGGTTCCTGGTCAACGAGATATGGACCGCACATTACCGTGCGCATTCCACGCCATACGGATATGATTATGAAGGGGTGTATATCGCCGAGTTGGAACCGCTGAGTGACGGCCAGCCCGGCTACGCAGCCGATAACGATACATACGAGGCCAGTGCCGCAGCCCTTGCCCGCTTCGGGCAGACCATCCTGCAGATGCCGGAGGTGAGCGCATGCGCCGTTACTGGCATGTCCCTTCCCGGCCTCAGTACCTATACCGCCAATATGCAGTATCCCATGGACACTGCCGGAGCGTATATTGAATTTACTTTTCATTCCCGTCAGGCAGGAGAACCGGACATGGAGCTCATGGGCTACCGTCAGGTGTTGCCGGAGAAAGCCCCGATAGAGGATGCACCCGGAACCTGCGTGATATCCTCCGATCTGGCGCAGTTGCTTTTCCCCGGAGATAATCCCGTAGGCCGCCGGCTTTCGGATGCCTCGACTTCTCCGGAGGCCGTAAGCCAGTACAGCTGGGTAATATCCGGAGTGATAGAGCCCCTAAAGCATAACCTTACAGAAGAACCCCGCCCGATGGTCCTGTATGCCTATCCCAATATGCTCCAGGCCCCTTACGCACCGCCCTGTTTTATATTCCGTCTCCGTCCGGGAGTGGATGCCGAGAGTTTCACAGAACGGGCCAGACGGACCTGGGAGCGGGAGATGCCATACGGCAACTGGCGGGTGTCCGCCGTGACCCCGATGCCGGAGTTTATGCAGAAATACATTTTCCTGGACAACTTCAAGTGGAAGGCCCTGTGGGTGTTCCTGGTGGTCAATGTACTCATCGCCGCAGCTTCCTTCAGCTGGCTCAGACTGAGGATGCGGCGCCCCGAAATAGGAGTGCGGCGGGCCATGGGCTCGACGGCCTGGAGGATTGCCCTGCAGCAGCTGGGGGAGGCCTGGATAGTCTATGCCGCTGCGGCGGTCCTCGGCTGGATTCTGACGGCCAATATCATATTGATCGCTAAAATCAGCATTACCGGCGGCTCCTCAATGACCCTACAGTCGGTGCGCGACAGCCTGCCGCTGCTCTACGACCCCACGGTGCATTTCCTCGCGGTGGCGGGGATCGTGACGGCGGTGCTGCTGGCGGCGGTGACTCTCGCGGCCCTCATTCCCCTCGGCAAGGCCCTGAGGGAGCGGACGGCCGATATTTTAAAGGACGAATAATATTTAAAAGGACAATATATGAAACTTGGAATGTATCTGAAAGAATCGTGGTACAACCTGCGCAAGGACAGGGTGTACAGCGCGGTTTACATCATCGGTACGGGCTTCTCGCTGGCGCTGGTGATGGCCTGGCTGACGGTGCAGTCGATGCACTTCGACAACTCCTATCCGGAGGTGAACAGGGACCGGATGCTGGTGATTCCTACCTTTACGGAGTCTCAGAAGGGTTCTCAGGGCGGATCCAATGCGATGGTCAGCCAGGTGTTCGTCGACCGCTTCATCCGGAACGAGCCGGTGGAGGGGCTGGAGACTCTGACAACTGTGGCGTTTAGAGACGCGGTAGTGGCCAATGATTTAGGTGAGGCGGTCGGCAGCGTGGCCTCGGACGTGGACATGGAGTACTGGAAGGTCTTCGGCTTCGACTTTCTCTATGGGCACGCTCTTTCGGAGACGAGCTACAATCAGGCTGCTCCTGAGGCGGTCATCTGCGAGTCGCTGGCCAGGACCCTGTACGGCAGGGAGGATATAGTGGGGGAGAGGCTCTTCATCGACGCCAAGGAATACAGGGTGTGCGGAGTGGTGCGGGATGTGCCGCAGACGGCTTCGCTGGCCTTCTCCCAGTTGTGGCTGCCGGATCTGGAGGGAGATTCCAGAAGCTCTCTCGAGCAGTGGATAGGCCGTCCTACCATGATGGGAGAGTACTTCGTGTATCTGCTGGCCCGGGACAGGAGCGACTTCGGGACTATACGGGAGACCTTGGAGGACAGGCTTGAAAGGTACAACAACGGCTCGGACGTGGAGTATGAGCTGTCCTTTCAGTCAGGAATACCCTCGGTAAGGGAGATGGCTCTGAGGTGGACGGGCATGACATCGGCCTCGTTCACATGGATCGGGATAGGCATCATGTTCTTCATCCTGCTGATACCGATGATCAATCTTTCGGGTATGGTGGGCTCCCGGATGGAGGCCCGCATGGGCGAGTTCGGAGTGCGCAAGTCCTTCGGAGCCTGGCGCGGAGATGTGCTTCAGCAGATTACGGGCGAGAACCTGCTGCTGACCCTGCTCGGGGGAGTGCTCGGACTTGTGCTCTCGTACGTGCTCCTGGGCGTGTTCTCGGAGCAGTTCAACGGCATGGTGCCCGGAGAGGCCATGGCTATGGCTTTCTCCATGGAGAAGGTGGAGGCGGCGGTATTCTCCGTCAGGGATTTCTTCAAGCTCAAGCTGTATGTGCTGCTGCTGGCCATAGTGCTGGTGCTCAATATCGTCTCGGCGCTGATACCGGCCTTCAAGGTTATCCGCCGGCCCATCACGGATTCGTTGAACTCTGTAAAGTAAGTGGATTATGTTTAAACAGATACTCAAACAACTCTGGTTCTACCGCCGCGGCAATGCGTGGCTCTTCGTGGAGATGACCCTCATCGCGGCTGCCTCATGGTTCCTGGTCAATGCCGTGTGGCCGGGTATTTACAGGACTTCCCTGCCGGACGGCTATGAGACCGACGGAGTGTATGCCGTCTCACTGAACCGCCTGAGTGACGGGCAGAACGGCTACCGCCAGGAGATGGACACCCCGGAGCAGATATCCGTGGACTTCCACCGTATAGGCAATGCTCTCAGGGAGATGCCCGAGGTGCAGGACGCGGCTCCGGTGGGGGCTACTCTTCCCGGATTGAATTACAGCAATTTTAACTGGGCAGTTGTGATTGATACTGTAAGCAGGACGGGTGATACTGTAAGCAGGACGGGTGTTTCCTACGCCTATCATATCCGTGAGGCAGGGGCAAGTGACCTGGAGTTGCTGGGATACCGTCAGGTATGGCCGCAGGGAGCTCCGATAGAGGATCTTCCGAACACAGTGATTATCACGGAGGATCTGGCTCAGGCCCTTTTCCCCGGGGAGAATCCCGTAGGCCGCCGGCTTTCTCAGCTCAGCACTTACCAGGAATACGGATGGCGCATATCCGGTGTAATAGCTCCCGTGAAAGTGGAAAAGGACAAGGAGTACCGGGGTTTCGTGATGTATGCCGGTCCCGACATTGTGGCTCTCGATGAGGGAATGTCCTTAGTGTGGATATTCCGTGTTGCTCCCGGTGTGGACGAGGAAGCCTTTATACAGCAGGCCAAGAAGATCTGGAGGGAAGACCTCGCCTTCGGCAACTGGAGGGTGGCTTCCGTCATGCCGCTGGAGGAGAACCTGGAATCAGCCGTTACCGACACCTTTATGTGGAGGGCCCTCTTCATTTTCCTGCTCGTCTGCATACTCATAGGAGTGGCCTCCTTCGCATGGCTGCGTACCCGCGAGAGACGCGGAGAGACGGGCGTACGCCGGGCCATGGGCGGCTCTGTCGGCAGCATCATGCTGACGCAGCTCGCGGAGGTGTGGATTCTCTTTGCAGCCTCGCTCATAGTGGGACTGCTGATAGTGCTGAATGTGCTGATCTTCGGCAAAATTGACTTCTGCGCTCCGGGACTCTCCTCCTATTATGTGCTGAATGTGACCAAGGAGAGCCTGCCGGTGCTGTTCGAGCCGGTGCTGCACTTCCTCGCGGTGGCCGGCATAGTGGCCGGGCTGCTGCTGGTGGTCGTGACCCTCTCGACCATTGTCCCTGTCGCCGGGGCCCTGAAGGAGTCGCCCGCCGATGTGCTGAAGGACGAGTAAATTTTAACTTTTTGAAAATATTTAAAAACAAATAAAATTTAAGAATTATGATCAAGCTTATCGAAATTTCCAAAATCTACAGAACCTCCGAGATCGAGACCATGGCTCTCGACAACATCAACCTCGAAGTGCGCGAAGGAGAATTTGTAAGTATCATGGGCCCCTCCGGCTGCGGCAAGTCCACCCTGCTCAACATCGCCGGACTGCTCGACGAGCCCTCTTCCGGTACCGTGGAGCTGCACGGCAAGCCCGTCTCGGGTCTCAATGCCCGCGAGGCCGCCCGCTTCCGCAACACCGAGCTCGGATTTGTCTTCCAGAGCTTCCACCTGATCCCCTCGCTCAATGTCCTGGACAACGTGCAGATGCCCCTGCTGTACCGCAGGATGGGTGCGACCGAGCGCAAGGAGCGTGCCCTCAAGATGATCGAGGCCGTGGGACTGAGCCACAGGGTAAAGCATTTCCCCTCGCAGCTCTCCGGCGGTCAGTGCCAGAGAGTGGCCATCGCCCGCGCCCTGGTCGGCGACCCCTCCATCATCTTAGCGGACGAGCCCACCGGTAACCTGGACTCCAAGATGGGAGCCGAGGTCATGGAGCTCCTGCACGAGGTCAACAAGCAGCGCGGCAAGACCATCCTGATGGTGACCCACAACGAGTCCCAGGCCAAGCAGACCGACCGCATCATCCGTATGCTCGACGGCCGCATCATCGGGTAGGGACCTGAGGCCTGCCTCTGCCTGCCCGACCTGCCCGGTCCTCCGCCCCTTGCCACAACGGCAGCGAATCCTGCATTTTCCTGCCGTTGCGGAAGCCCCGGAACTGGTCGCCCCCTGCGGGAGGCACTTCCCGGGCCACCTCGGTCCTCCGCCCCTTGCCACAACGGCAGCAAAACCTGCATTTTCCTGCCGTTGCGGAAAAGCCAGGCACCAGGACCCGAAAACCGAGTAAAATGAAACGTTGAACCATAACCAGAACAGAACAGAAAAACCAAAAAGATGAAACTACCTGTATACCTACGCCAGAGCTGGCAGATAATGCTCAAGGACCGGCAGTACAGCCTGATCTACATCATCGGTGTGGCGCTGTCGATGGCACTTGTCTCGTCTGTGCTGATATTCATGGTGATGATGCTGGGGAATGTCTACCCTGAGAATCACCGTGGACGGACTATGCTGCTAACAGGCGTGCATTATAATGACGCAGACGGCAAGTATTTCGGTACTACGAGTGTGCCGGATGACCTGGTGCGCCTCATCCGGGAGGTGGAGCCGGAGGGCCTTGAGGCTATGTCGGTGATCCGGCCTCCGTCCATCTGCGCGGACGTCCTGGTCTCATCCGGGGAGAGGGCGGCTTTCTATGCCAATGTGAGGTATGTGGACGGTGGATTCTGGGATGTTTTCGATTTCGATTTTCTGGCGGGAAGACCTTTCGGTCAGGATACACAGTATGGTCAGGGAGGGGAGGCCGGTCCGGCAGCGGTCGTCTCCGCTACTATGGCGCAGAGGTGCTTCGGGGATGAGGATGCCGTTGGCCGTATGCTTACGGTAAACGGTCGTGCTGTGACTGTCTGCGGAATAGTCCGGGACGTGTCGCTTGCAGCCGGTATTGCCGATGCGGAGATATGGCTGACAAGGGATATGGAGGAGCGCAGGCGTATTCTGACGGATTGGGCTATGCCGGAAGGCGGGAACTATATAATCTTCCTGGCACAGAGCCGCAGGCATTTCTCCGATATCCGGGAGGCGGTGGAAAAAGCTGTCGGCAGCTACAATTCCGTGCAGCCTGAGGACAGTGAGTTCAGGATGTCGTATGGGACAGAACCCTTGTCTTTCAGGGTGTCATGGCTTGGCGGAGTTCCGGGGCTTGTCCTGTCTCTGGTGATCGGAACCATTGTCGTGATACTGCTGATACCGGCTGTCAATCTATGCGGGATGGTATCTTCCAGCCTGCAGGAGAGGCTGACGGAGTTCGGAGCACGGAAGTCCTATGGGGCACCGTTCCGGGCGATGTTCTCGCAGATATTTGCAGAGAACCTGATGCTGACGCTTATAGGGGGGATCCTGGGCTTCGGCCTGTCCATAGGAGTGCTGAATATGCTCTCGGGTTATTTCCTGGAGGTTTCTGCAGTAATGGGCGATTTTTTCAATGATGCGGATCTGCTCTTTCCGACAGAGTCATTTTTCCGTCCGGGCCTTTTCCTGATGGGGTTTGCGGCGGTGGCCTTGCTGACTGTTTTCGCCTCGGTGCCGCCGGTGATGAAGGTGCTGCGCAAGGGGGCGGTGGAACTGCTCAGGGACAATTCCTATTACAGGACACGTCGTGTCAGGAATGCCTGGCTGGTGACAGAGGCCGCTCTGGTATTCATCATCGGCTGGCTGTTTGCCGACCCGATGCTGCTCAACGGGGTGCGCCGTCATGCCGTACCTGTCGGCTGGGATTCTGACCGGATAGTCTGTGTTCCGGTCTCCTCTCTTTCCGCCTCGGATGCGGCATACAGTCCGGAGGCCTCGGAGGACGGAGTACTGCTGGAGGATTTCCGAAGAATTGGCCGGGTGCTGGCTGCTTTGGACGGGGTGGAGGCACTCACACCTACGTCACCGTTCATTCCCGGCAACAACAGTGAGACGCGCATGACGGTCTATGCGGATACTTCTGTCAAAATACAGGCTGCCTGTTTCCTCAAGGAGCTGGGCAGTGATTTCATGGATGTTTTCGGTTTCCGCGTGCTGGTACCGGAGGGAGGCGTGCGCCCTGCCGATGAGGGAACTGGTACTGTGATTATTTCGGAGGACCTGGCTGAGGCTCTTTTCCCCGGCAGTGATCCGGTTGGACAGACATTGTACCTTGCCAACAACTCGTCTCCTGCTGCTCCGAGGACGGTGGCCGGGGTGATTCAGCGGCAGAAGGTCCGGACTATAACTGACAATCCCCGGCCCGTCGTCATTGTCAATATGGCCTCCTACCCGGCCGGTTACATCCGCTCAGGGCAGTGTTTCTGGGTGCTGCGGCTGTCGCAGGATACGGACATGCGCCAATTTATCGAGCAGATCAATTACGGGACGGCTTCCCGGACTTCATTCGGTAATCTTCGGGTAGGACTATCCTATCCGGTGACGGAAGTAATGGATTCTTACGACGGCAGGGAACTGGAGACCATACTGCTCTCGTACCTGTTGCTGAACCTGATACTCGGGGCGTTCTCGCACTATGCCCTTCAGACCCGCCGCAGGGCCGATGAGTTCGGTGTCCGCACAGCCATGGGCTCGACTCCGGGACGTCTGCGCCGCGATGTAGTGGCTGCGGGTCTCGGACAGGCAGTGCTGTCGGTCGGTATCGGACTGTTTGTGGTGCTGAATATCATCCTCTTCCGAGGACGGGACGTAGTATTTATAGGTCAGGTCAATATGCCTGCGTTGCCCGAGAGTTCCCTGGCTCCCTGGCCGGTACTGACTTCACCTTTCCTGTCCGCGCTGATGGTGACATTGGCCGTGGCTGCGGTAATATTTGTTGTAAATGCCCTGGCGGCGCTCGTCTCCGTGTGGAAAGTCTCCCGGACCCGCCCGTCAGAAATTTTAAGAGAAGAATGATTATGAAACTACCTGTATACCTCCGCCAAAGTTGGCAGATAATGCTCAAGGACCGGCAGTACAGCCTGATCTACGTCGTCGGTGTGGCGCTGTCGATGGCTTTCGTGATGGCCTTTCTGATGTTCATGCTGATGAGTGTCTCGGGAATCTATCCGGAGAAGCACCGCAGCCGTATGCTGGTTCTCTCCAATGTTATTCTGGATGATGCGAAAGGCGAGCCGCGGATGGGTACCATGGTGAGCGAGCGTCTGGCGCAGCTGATAGAAGAGGCGGATATTTCCGGCGTGGAGAGCATGTCGTATGTCATTGCGCCTTTCCGAAGCGGTTCGCTCAGTCTGACCGCGCCCGACGGCAATGTCCACAATGCTCCGGTGATGTATGTGGACGGAGGTTTCTGGGACGTGTTCCAGTTTGAGTTCCGGGACGGGCAGGCTCCGGGGGAATGGAATCCGGTGCGGGTGGAGGCGGTGGTCTCCGAGACATTTGCCCGCAGGTGCTTCGGCTCGGGTGACGCGGCGGTGGGGCAGAGCGTGCTCTACGGCGGTACTCCGCTCAGGATCTGCGGGGTGGTGCGGGATGTGCCTCTCACGGCGATGATGACAGATGCGGAGGTGTGGCTGCCGTACCAGCTGTACAGGACGAGGTTCTACAGTGCGGACGGACAGCCTTGGTTAGGCTCGGGTCATCTGTATATTCTGGCCAAGAGCCGCAGGGACTTTGATGCGGTACGGGCAGGGGTAAGCGATGTGACGGCGAGGTACAATCTCTCGTTCGGTGCGGCGGAGGAGTTCTATATCTCATCGGATGTGCGGCCGGAGACTTATATCAGGACTTCCGGTGTGTCAGCGGGAACGCTTCTTTCGATTATAACGGCGATGGTGCTGATGCTGATGATTGTCCCTGCTGTCAATCTGAGCGGTATGGTGGCTTCGAGCATGGAGGAACGGATCGTGGAGTTCGGGGTGCGCAAGGCATACGGGGCTCCGGGCGGTGTCATAGTGCGGCAGGTGCTCTCGGAGAATTTCCTGCTGACGCTTGTCGGAGGACTTTTCGGCGTGGTGTTCGCCAGGGGGATTCTGGGCCTGCTGTCCAATGCTCTGGAGCAGAGCAAGGCCGGGTATGATGCCGTGGAGATGCAGGCCGACCTGGTGTTCCCTGCGGATGTGTTCTTCCGTCCGGAACTGTACCTTCTGGTGTTTGTCTGTGTGCTGGCCCTCAATCTGCTGTCCTCGTATCTTCCGGTGAGGAAGGTGCTGAGATACAGCGTAACGGATTCGTTGAACGAGAAAAAATAGCATGGTTATGAAAGCGCATAAGAAGATAAAAAGCGGAATGTGGCTGATAGTGGAGACAGTTCTGGTCTTCGTGCTGGGCTGGTTCCTCGCCGACCCTGAGATAATGAAGCTGTACCGGAGTATGTTCATCCCCATGGGCTGGGATTATGAGAATGTCGTGGTGGTGCCGGTGGACGTGCTGCCGGACTACGATCCGGATTACCGTCCGGAGGCGATGGCGCAGGAGCGGATGACGGAGGATTTCCGGCGTATCGGTGAGGTCATCTCCTCGGTCGGCGGGGTGAAGTATGCCGCTCCGTGCCGTCCGTATTTCCCCGGCATTGACAACCACATGTACGGCAGGGTTTTCCGGGATTCTACCCATTTCATGGAGTGCAGTATGCTGTACCGGGTTACCGGCTCCGATTTCATGGAAGTGTTCGGTTACGAATGGGTGCAGCCTGAAAGCAGTCCTTTCCTGACGGAGGATGCTGTAGACAGGGTCGTGGTCTCCGAGGACCTGGCCGAGTATCTGTTTCCCGGAGAGAACCCTATAGGCAAGTCATTTGAGTCCACCGAGAGCGGCACCAACGTCGTCGTCGGTGTGATTCCCCGCCAGAAGCTGCGCAAGATTACGGGTGTTCCGACCCCGGTGCTGATAGCCAATATCGCAGCCGTGAATTACGACGAGCTGTCCAACGGCGGTGCCTATTGGGTGGTCCGTGTGGCTGACGGTACCGACTTGGACTCCTTCATTCCCGAGCTCAACCGGGTGCTCTCGTCGCAGGCCTCATTCGGCAATCTCAGGGCAACTGCGGTCTTCCCCTTGGAGAACAAGCTGCAGGCCAGCATGGATGTTTCCCTCCGCAATGTCGGTCTGATATATCTCGTCCTCAATCTCGTGCTCGGAGCCTTCTCGTTCTGGCTGCTGAGCTCGCGGAAGAATCAGGACGAATACGGTGTCCGTCAGGCGATGGGCGCCACTCCGGCAAGGCTGCGGCTCAGCGCAGTGGCCCGGGCCTGTAGGTCTACCGCTATAGCGGTGGGTATCGGAATCGTCCTGGTGCTCAATGTCAATTTGGTGCTGGGACGCGAGTCGGCTACCGTAGGCGTGGAGTTTTTCGGTGTCTATCCGGCAGCCGAGACCCTGACACCCTGGCCGGTGCTGACTTCAGGGCCGCTGTCCGTACTTATGGTCACTGCTGTCGTGGCGGCTGCTGTGTTCCTGATGAATATTCTGGCTGCGCTCGTCTCCGTATGGAAGGTTTCGGGGATGCGGCCGTCGGAGGCCCTTCGGGAGGAATGACCATGAAGTACCGCCGTTCCATATTTCCTCGGTCCTCCACCCTTTGCGGCCGCTCCGGTTTCCCGTTCCTTGCGGCATTCCGGTCCTCCGCCCCATTCCACAACGGCAGCGAATCCTGCATTTTCCTGCCGTTGTGGAAGCCCCGGAACTGGCCGTTCCTTGCGAGAGGCACTTCCTGGGCCTCCCAGGTCCTCCACCCCTTGCCACAACGGCAGCGGAACCCGTATTTTCCTGCCGTTGCGGAAGCCCCGGAACTGGCCGTCCCCTGCGGGAGATGCTTCCCGTGGCACCCCTGTCCTCCGCCCCTTGCCACAACGGCAGCGGAACCCGCATTTTCCTGCCGTTGCGGAAGCCCCGGAACTGGCCGTCCCCTGCGAGAGATGCTTCCCGTGGCACCCCGGTCCTCCGCCCCTTGCCACAACGGCAGCGAATCCTGCATTTTCCTGCCGTTGTGGAAGTACGGAAGTTCCCATATTGTCACTATGTATTTTAGGTGTGTGGCAATATGCTGAGAATGAATAAGATATTGAATAGAGAAAATGTTAGGACGAGTAAAAATGAGCATTATTGGGCAAAATATCGGGCACCTAACATTTTGGAAAGATGCTAAGTGCTTGATAAACTGGTGCTTGAAATATAACGAAAATGTATAGTGGTAATAATTGTAAAATTGAGAAGCAAACAATAACAATGAAACGTATTTTTCGAGAAACGGTGATGATGACGGCGGCGGTGCTGCTGATGGCGGCAGTGCCTGGGCAGCAGAGGCTGGCGGCGCAGGAGGCCGGTGATGGTGTTCTGCAAAAGGTGGGTAATGAGCCGGGTGAACAGGATGGAGAACCTGGGTCTGGTTGTGAAAATGAATCGGGTGAAGTGCCGGAGTCGGGCATGGGTCGGGCCGGCGGAAAGCAGGGCGGCGTGATGCAGCTTACCCTCGAGGGGGCGATGGACCTGGCGTGCAGTCAGTCAGTTGATGCGGCGGTGGCGCTGAACCAGCTGAAGAGCGCGTACTGGCAGTTCCGGACCTACAAGGCGGAACGGCTGCCGGAGCTGATTTTCAACGGGACGCTGCCCACGTTCAACAACAACTACAATTCCTATCAGAATGCCGACGGTTCCTACGGCTATGTCCGCAGCAACTGGCTGGGACTCTCCGGCGAGCTGTCCGTGACCCAGAACATTCCGTTTACCGGCGGTACGGTCTCGCTGAGCACCGGCCTGGACATGACGCGGCAGCTGGGTGCTAATGCCTACAACGAGTTCATGTCCATCCCCGTGGCCCTGACCCTGACCCAGCCCCTGTTCTCGGTCAATCCCTTCCGCTGGGACAAGAAGATCGAGCCGGTGCGCTATGCCGAGTCCCGGGCGGCCTACTCCGAGGATATGGAGACGGTCAAGATGAACACTATCGCGTATTTCTTCGACTATGTCCTGGCGACGGAGAATCTGAAGATAGCCGAGCAGAACCTCGAGAACGCCGACAAGCTCTACGCCATCGCTCAGGAACGCCGCAAGATCGGCCAGATATCCGAGACCGAGCTGATGCAGCTGAGCCTTTCCGCCCTGCAGGCCAAGGCCGATGTGACCGCGCGGCGCAGCAGCCTGAACGGAGCGATGTTCAACCTCCGGGCCTTCCTCGGCCTCTCCGAGCAGGACACCATCGAGGCCGTGCTGCCCGAGGCCATTCCCCTGCCGGCTCTGGATTACGATGATGTTCTGGGCAAGGCCCTGGCCAACAGCTCATTTGCCCAGAATATCCTGCGCCGCAAGCTCGAGGCCGACTACAGCGTGGCCACGGCCAAGGGACAGCGCTATCAGGTGGACCTGAACGTGACCGTCGGCTACTCCGGCGTTAACCGCGAGCTGGCCATGGCCTACAACGACATCCGCGACCAGGAGGTCGTCTCGATAGGCTTGTCGATACCGATTCTCGACTGGGGCAAGCGCAAAGGGCAGGTCAAGGTGGCCGAGAGCAACCGTGACGTGGTCCGCTCCCAGCTTCAGCAGGAGGAACTCAATTTCAACCAGAACATCTTTCTGCTCACCGAACAGTTCAACAACCAGGCCGGCCAGCTGGACCTCGCCCGTGAGTCCGACCGCGTCGCCTCCGCCCGCTACCAGTCCTCCGTCGAGTCCTTCCTCATCGGCCGCATGAGCGTGCTCGAACTCAACGACGCCCGCGACGCCAAGGACCTCGCCCGCCAGGACTACGTCCAGCAGCTCTACTACTACTGGTACTACTACTACAACATCCGCTCCGTCACCCTCTGGGACTATGCCACGGGTACTCCCATCCAGGCCGACGTGGATGCCCTCCTCGCTGAGGAAAAATGACCTGATGCCGTTTTTTTAAACATGCCTGATTGACAGTTTGTTAAAAGCTCAGCTTGGAAATTTGGCTCGATTTTACTTGTAAATTTGGCACGGCGGTGGGTGAAAAGCAGGAGGGACGCGAGATTGAAAGGAAATTTTCCGTAAATTTGCAGGATAAACGGAAGTTAAATGGAAATTACGGAAAATATGAAGTATAAAAGGGTATTGCTCAAGCTCAGCGGGGAGAGCCTCGGGGGCAATGAGGGACGCGGCATCGATGAAGGGATGCTGGCCCGCTATGCCGCGGAGGTGGCTCAGGCCGTCAGGAACGGAGTGCAGGTCGCCATCGTAGTGGGCGGCGGCAACATTTTCAGAGGACTTTCAGGTGCGGGCAAGGGATTTGACCGCGTGGGCGGTGACCGCATGGGTATGCTTGCGACGGTGATCAACAGCCTCGGCCTGGCAATGGCCATCCGCAGTGCCGGAGTGGACGCGGAGGTATTTACCTCGACCCCGATGAAGCCCATCGCCGAATATTATACCAGGGACAATGCCGTAGCGGCCATGGAGCGCGGCGCGGTGGCCCTCATCGCCGGAGGCACCGGCAACCCCTTCTTCACCACTGACTCCGCGGCGGCCCTGAGAGCCTGCGAGATAGGAGCCGGTGCACTGCTGAAGGGCACCCGCGTGGACGGGGTCTACACCGCCGATCCGGAGAAGGACCCGACGGCCACAAGGTACGATGAGCTGACATTTGACAAGGCCCTCTCGGACGGGCTGAAGGTCATGGACAGCACCGCATTTGCCCTGTGCAAGGACAACGACATGCCCATCGTGGTCTTCGACATGAACTGCGAGGGCAATCTGCAGCAGCTGCTCGCCGGCGGAAAAGTCGGCACGCTGGTGCACAAGTAGACAGAACGGAGGAAATAATTTCTAAATCACAATATTATGGCAGACAATGCAAAAGACATCATTGCCTCAGCAGTGAAAAAGATGAGCGAGGCCGTCAACTATCTGGAAGAGGACCTCAAGACCTACAGGGCCGGCAAGGCCAACCCCGCTGTGTTCAACAGCGTCATGGTGGATTACTACGGCAACCCGACCCCCGTGCCCCAGGTGGCCAGCATCACCGTGCCCGACGCCCGTACGATGCTGATCCAGCCCTGGGAGAAGAACATGATACCCAAGATCGAGAAGGCCATCATGGATGCCAACCTCGGTTTCACTCCCCAGAACAACGGCGAGCACATCCGCATCAATGTTCCGCCCCTCACTGAGGACCGCCGCAAGGAACTGGTGAAGAAGTCGAAGGCAGCCGGCGAGTCGGCCAAGATCTCCATCCGCAACGCCCGCAAGGACGCCAACGACCTGCTGAAGAAGGCCCAGAAGGACGGTATGCCCGAGGATGTGGCCAAGGACGCCGAGAACGACGTGCAGAAGGAGGTCGACAACTACAACAAGAAGATCGACACCATCCTTGCCAACAAGGAGAAGGAAATAATGACAGTGTAAGTTCAAAGGAAAAATTAATTATGAACATCAGGATATTAGGGGCAGTGACGATGATGGCGGCTGCGGCTGTCTTTGCTCTGCCCGGTTGTGACGACGGTACGGTGACCCCCATGGCCCCAGAGCTGGGTGAGATTGCCGTGAGTCAGGAAAAGATAGGGGTCGGCCATCAGATTGTTCTTACCGTGGAGGATAAAGTGCCCATGTCCGGCAACCTCTACAGCATGGATCCCGTGTGGACAGTCAACGGCAGCGAGATAATGGACATCTATACCAGCTATGAGTTTACGGGCGGTATGGGACGTTATACCTGCTACTATCTGGCATCCAATGCCGGACTCATCGATGTGGCGCTCAATATCGAGATGCGTTTCAACGATGCCCCTGCAGGAGAGGATGTCAAGACTGCTTCTACATCCGCGACATTCGAGGTGGTTCCGTGCGATGCGCGTAACTCTTTCTGGGGTGATTCGGTAGATATCACCATGTACCGCGAACCCGGTCTGGTCAAGTTCGGCACCGGTGCATCCGAGGAAACCTATATCGGAGAGGGCAACAGCTCCATCTCCGGTGTGGAGAACTACGGTGTGGGCAGTGTAGACCTGACCTACGTCTTCCAGAACGGCGGTCTGTCCAGCATCGAGGAACTCTTCAGGCTTACGGTTGACGGCGGTAATTACGGGTATGTGGCTGAAGTCTTTGACTTCGCACTCAAGACCCTCGAGACAAGCTATGCCGGCGGTAAAGTGGCTGGCAGAAGTATAATCCTCAATACGGAGGATCCAGATATCATTCAGGTGGCCAATAAGTACAAAGCAGGCAGTTCTCTGACTTCGGACGAGATGAAGCTGCTGGGTGAAGGTATGGTCAAGGGCCGTGTGAGAGTGCAGTCTGCGATGACATCGGAGAATACTGAAATCGTGTTCACTACAGAAGCTCTTCCTGACAGCAACTCCGCCAATGTCGTGCTGACATATTCCAGAAGGTAGCAGTATGATATTTTTAAAGAAGATATTGTTGCCTGTTGTTGCGCTCCTGTTTATCCCCTCGACGCTCTTTTGTCAAAATGCCCGCGGGATAGAAAATACTGTCAGGTACGAGGGCAGTGTGTCGGTAGGCTGGTCATGGGCTATAACATTGAATCTGGAGACTGTCCATGGGGTGAGGTTCAGCGGTTCCAATGTTTTTATCGGCGGTCAGGCCGGACTGTCCTTCGGTATTCCGCAGGGCGTGGGCTCCTATGTAAATGTGCTTCCCAGATGGTTTTTCCCCTACAGTGACAAACTTGACGGGTATCTCTCGCTGGGTGTCGGCTGGTACAATCAGGCCGGGCCTTACAGAGGCTCTTCCGAGCCGCCGTCTGTGACAGCCGGGAGAAAGAACTATGCCGGTGGCGTGGACCTGATGCCGGAGTTCGGTCTGGGGTTCAAGCTCAGGAACGGGGACGCGATGGACCTCGCGGTCAGGTGTCAGTTTGCATTCGGGCTGTATGATGCTTACAAGAGTGCAAGAGGATGGCTGGGAGCGGAGTACTATCCGGCCTTGATGGTAGGTTACCGTTTCTGACGGTCAGTACTGTTTCCCAGCTGCCGCTCCATGGAGGCGCGGTGGATGGTAGTATAAATCTCGGTGATGAATCCATCATCGAGATTTTTTTCTTTTGCCATAGCGCGTACTTTCTCCAGAACGGCGTTCCAGCGGCCGGTCTGCAGGACGGTCAGGCCGCTGCGCTCCTTGATGCGGCCGATGGCCTCGGAGATGCTCATGCGCTCTGACAGCAGGTCGATGAGGGAGGCGTCTATCCGGTCAATGCCGGTGCGAAGGTCGTCTATGGCGGCTGCGGCCTCTGCGTCCGGGGTGGAGCTGCTGCGTATCCTCAGGCGGCCGAGCATATCTCTGAGGGCCCCCGGGGTAATCTGTTGGGCGGCATCGCTCAGGGCCTGGTCCGGGTCGGGATGTACCTCCACCATCAGTCCGTCGAATCCCAGGATCAATGCCTGACGCGAAATGTCCTCCACTAAGTCGCGGCGGCCGGTGATGTGGCTCGGGTCGCAGAGCAGCGGCAGGCCGGGGAAGCGGCGGCGCAGCTCGACGGGTATCTGCCAGAACGGAGGGTTGCGGTAGATGCTCTCCCCATAGGAATGGAATCCGCGGTGGACGGCGCAGACGCAGTCCATCCCGCAGCGGACGAACCGCTCGATGGCTCCGCTCCAGATCTCGGGGTCGGGGACGAGGGGATTCTTGACAAATACCGGAGTGCCGGTGCCGCGCAGGGCCTCGGCTATCTCCTGGACCAGGAAAGGATTGCCGGTGGTGCGGGCCCCGATCCATACGGCGTCTATTCCATTTTTCAGGATGACTTCCACGTGCCGGGCGTTTGCCACTTCCGTGACGGTCTTCATGCCTGTGGCCGTGCCGGCTTCCCGCAGCCATTGTGCCCCTTTTTCCCCTACGCCCTCGAAACTGCCGGGGTGGGTGCGGGGCTTCCACAGGCCGCCGCGGAGGACATTGATCCCTATTTTCTTAAGGGTGAGGGCCTCCTGGATGAGACTTTCCCTGCTCTCCACGCTGCACGGCCCTGCGATCACGCAGCACTGACCTGCGATCACGTCGCCCGGCCCGTTTTCTTCATTAGGCCGCCTGCTGCCGGAGAAAAGCTCCCAGTCCTGTATTCGTATTTGACAAAAATCGCTCATATAAGACTCAGCAAAAGTATTCAAAGATTGCGAAAATAACAAACGGTTTCACCTCCCGGAATGTTGTCTCTACCTCCGGACGGCAGTCTCTCCATTCCAGGCGGCTGCCCCTTCCTTCCCTCCAGTACTGGCTGCCTCGCTCCTCCGGAAGGTGGTGATGGATCGGCGTAATCGTCCCCACCTTCCGGGACTGCGGAGCACATAAACCTAAGAGGATGCCTCATAAAAACTCATATAAAATCTTCTGGAATTTGGAGGTTGGGCTTTTTTTTTTAACTTGCAGACGCATTCCGGTAAAATCCGTTGAACCTGTTGCGTATTTGCCAGTGGCATTCAGTAGGCCTGAAACCATAAGATGGTGAGTAGCTTGATTAATGTGATAAATTATATACAACTTAAAGCAGATACTTATGAAAGTAAACTTTATTATCCTCTTTTTAATGGTTTCCTATCTTTTTTTACATTCGTGTTCTCTGGACAACATGGGATTCGATATTGAATCTGATTCAGAAGAAGTAATTGTTGATACAAAATCAACAGATTTCTCATACCTTGATAGACCTATGGTGTTGGGAGATAAACTTGAAAATCCGTATACAATCAATAATATGCGTAATGCGTATCAGGCATTGGAAGAACAGGGTTCAAAGCCAAGTTTCCCGATATCAGAAATTAAAATCACGCACTACTATGTGAAATTTATGCCAGAGACAGTTGAAGAGTTCAATGCGCTTGAAGAATATGACGGTTTGGAATTGTTTGATCATCCTCTTGATTATGAGATATTGCAAGAGGGCAACTATTATCGTCAACCAGGTATTGCAGACAGTTTGCCGACATGGCAGTATGCATCTATATCAGCATCGGATTGGTTTAGTATAAATAACTCCATATCTATTTCCTACGATGTCTTGGATAGTCTGTGTATTGAATTGCAAAGTGGTAATGTGGTAGGAAAGACATCAGTAAACGTAGATTCGTATATTTCTGATTTTGAAGCTGTGGAATTGATGTCGTTTGAGCTTACAGGAAATGCTGATGAAGATATATTGACAAAAGGCTCCTCCTCATGGACTCCAAGTGGTAGAATCATGGCATTTGACAATGTTGTGAATGGATTAATTCCATTGGAAAATGTTAAAGTACGTGTAAATAATTTCTGTAAGGTTTCAGTTGGATATACGGACGAATTCGGCTATTTTACATGTAATAAGTCGTATACAGCTAAAGTAAGATATAAAATAGTATGGGAAAGCGATAAGTGGGATATTAGAGATGGCAGTGTCCTTCAGGCTTACTATAATGACAGCGGTAAAAGGAAAGGCCCTTGGTATCTCAATATCCCGAATGGTGACAGCAAATCATTGAGATATACTGTAATCCACCGTGCATTGCAGAGATATTACTATGGTACTACAAATGGCCTCATTCGTCCAAGTAATAGTTTTGGTAAAGTAAAAGTGGCATACTATCAAAAAAGTGGTGACGGAACTTATGGCGATTTCAGATATTATATCCAGCAATTGACATTTGGAATATTTCCAAGTATAAGAATATATGGAAAGCGATCCAATGGTGCTTATAGGGATCTTTCATCAATATATAGCACTGTCTCGCATGAAATGGCACATGCTTCTCATTATATGAATTCAAAAAGTAATTTTAAAAGATCTCCTAATAGATTGTTGGAAAGTTGGGCAAGGTGTGTGCAAGTTCATCTGACCGACTATGAATACGAAGACCTCGGAGTGAGGGATATGTTAAATGAGTATGTATCTGTTCCGATTAAAATTATTCAGATAGGAACAAATGATACATTGAGTGCATATAGGAAACTAATTAAACCTGATGGGCAATATAATTTCCAAAATTGGAAATTTACCTACACAGACGAAACAAGTGTTACATATACTCCTTTTTTTATTGACTTGATGGATGATTATAACCAAAGTGAGTATTATAGTTTGAATAATCAAAATGAAGCTTCATGCGTACCTGATGATAAAATATCAGAGATTCCAATTTCGGTTTTGGAGGATATCATATTGTCGTCATCGTCTTTCAGTGTAGTGGAGCAAAAACTGAGGGATTATGTTTCATCCCATGAAGACGAGAAAAAGGGAATTACAATTGAAAATCTTCAGATATTACTTAATTGTTATAATAATGAATAATGATGAAAAAAGTTGTCATTCTAGCGGTTGCGGCTCTGGCGGCAGGACTGCTGTGCAGTTGCCGTAACGGACGGTTAATAACTTATGAGCTTTCTGCGACAATTGCCTATGAAAACAAAAGCGGTTCGGATATAAAGGTATTGTCAGTGGGGCATCCTTTTCCGGACGATACCTTGGAGGTGTTCAGTCTCAAGGCGGATTCGGCGGTATCTTTTTTTGAAGAAAGGCCCCCTGTTTTCGAATGGGTCCCCGTTGCCATGCCTTCAGGCAAGATTTCCGGATACAAGCTGGATCATGCCCTTATAGTATTTGACGGGAGGGATACCGTTGTCCACAGGTTGGACTTTGGGGACATTGAGAATACGGACGATGACGTGTTCGTGCCTTCGGACCACAACATCTGCGACATTTCCTCTTATGAACTGTCCTATACCGGACGCTATGGCTATGTGTCGATACAGACATATACATTTACTGAAGTAGACAGATATAATCATCAATAAACCATTTGACGTCTCATTTTTTATTGTATCTTTGCCCCGAAAAACAAAAACAACACGACGCAATGGCTAATATTTTTACTTCTTCCATCGGGAAAAAACTTATAATGAGTGTAACGGGATTATTCCTGATAATTTTCCTTCTCCTGCATGCGACCATCAACGGTTTGTCCCTCATCAGCGCCGACGCTTTCAGGGCAGGCTGTGACTTCATGGCCCTGCCCATTATCACAGTGATGGTGCCTATCCTTGCAGCCGGATTCATTATCCACATCATTTATGCCATCTACCTCTCATGGACCAACTACAAGGCCCGCGGCAACAACCGCTACGCCGTAGCCAACAAGAGCCAGGCCGACAACTGGGCAGCCAAGAACATGCTCGTCCTCGGTATCGTGGTTCTCGGTCTGCTGGCTTTCCACCTGACTCACTTCTGGGCTGACATGCAGCTGCTGCAGTTCCAGGGCGTGCCTCACGACCAGCTCGCCGATCCCTACGGACTGCTGCTCGAGACCTTCGGCTCATGGTGGGTGACCGTCCTGTACATCATCTGGTTCGTGGCTCTGTGGATGCACCTGACCCACGGTTTCTGGAGCGCATTCCACACTCTCGGTTGGAACAACAATATATGGATCGGCCGCCTGAAGGTGATTTCCTACATCGTGGCTACCATCATCTGTCTGGTGTTCGTGGCAGTGGCTGTGGTATCCTGCCTGAAGGCCAACGCTATAATGTAATTTACGGCGTGTCATAACGGGTAAACTGCTGCGGCATCTTCAGCCACGTGAACTTCGACGTCTTGCATTTTACTCATTCTGACACACCTCCAAATAGACTTTAGAAATAATGGGCTGTGGTTGAAGCATTTCGACACAGCCTTTTTAATTTTAAGTATATGAAAAACATACTGATTTCTCTCGCACTTGTGCTCTGTCCGGCGGTTCTGGCCGCTCAGGGACAGGAGGACCGGCTGCCTTACTGGCAGGACGTACAGACTGTGGAGGTGAACCGGGAATATCCCCGCGCGGCCTTCATGAGCTATCCGGACTCGGCGACCGCCGCCGCGTACCGTTACGAGAACAGCCCGCGCTACCTGCTGCTCAACGGAGTGTGGAAGTTCTACTTCGTGGATGCCTACCGCGACCTTCCGGAGAATATCACCGATCCTGCTGTGGACGCTTCCGGCTGGCACGATATCAATGTGCCCGGCAACTGGGAGGTGCAGGGATTCGGTACGGCCATCTATACCAACCACGGCTACGAGTTCAAGCCGCGCAATCCTACGCCGCCCGTGCTGCCCGAGGACAATCCGGTGGGAGTCTACCGCCGGGAGTTCACCGTACCCGAGTCCTGGGACGGTTCCGAGATATTCCTGAATATCGACGGGGCCAAGTCCGGCGTGTATGTGTATCTGAACGGACGCGAGGTGGGCTACAGCGAGGACTCGAAGACCTCGGCAGAGTTTGCGGTGAGCGACTATCTCGTGCCCGGCGAGAACACTCTGGTGCTGAAGATTTACCGCTGGAGCACCGGCTCCTATCTGGAGTGCCAGGACTTCTGGCGGATGAGCGGTATCGAGAGGGATGTATACCTGTGGTGCCAGCCGAGGGAGGCCGCACTGAAGGATTTTGCGATAGTGTCCACGCTGGACGACACCTATACCGACGGTCTGCTGTCGGTGAGGGCTGTGCTGAAGAATACCGCCGCGGAGGGCTCAGAGGCCGTGCTGCGCGGGACCCTGACCGGACCGGACGGAGCTGTGGTATGGTCTGAGGCTCAGGAGGTCGGCCTGGATGCCGGCGGTACCTCTGAGGTGCGCTTCGAGAGCCGTATCCCGGACGTCAGGCCCTGGTCGGCCGAGCATCCGGACCTGTACCGGCTGACCATGACCGTCTATGCTGACGGACAGGCGGTGGAGACCGTGCCCTATCACGTGGGCTTCAGAAAGTTCGAGATCAAGCCTTCCGGCCAGCTCTCTCCCGAGGGCCGTCCCTACGTGCTCTTCTACGTCAACGGCCAGCCCGTCAAGCTCAAGGGCGTCAATACCCACGAGCACAATCCCCTTACCGGCCACTATGTCACCGAGGACCTGATCCGCCGTGACCTGGAGCTGATGAAGCAGAACAACATCAATACCGTCCGTCTGGCCCATTATCCCCAGGGCCGCCGTTTCTACGAGCTCTGCGACCAGTACGGACTGTACGTCTACGATGAGGCCAATATCGAGTCGCACGGCATGTACTACAACCTGCGCAAGGGCGGAACCCTCGGCAACAACCCCGAATGGCTCGCAGCCCACATGGACCGTACCATAAACATGTACGAGCGCAACAAGAACTACCCCTGCATCACCGTCTGGTCCCTCGGCAACGAGGCCGGCAACGGCTACAACTTCTACCAGACCTACCTCTGGATCAAGGACCGCGAGCTCTCCGGCATGAACCGTCCCGTCTGCTACGAGAGGGCGCAGTGGGAGTGGAACAGCGACATGTACGTGCCGCAGTATCCCGGCGCCGAATGGCTGCGGGCGATAGGCCGCTCCGGCAGCGACCGTCCCGTAGTGCCCTCGGAGTATTCCCACGCCATGGGCAATTCTTCCGGCAGCCTCTCCCTGCAGTGGGATGAGATCTACCGCTATCCCAACCTTCAGGGCGGATACATCTGGGACTGGGTGGACCAGGGCCTGTGGCAGGACCGTGACGGAGGCTTCTGGGCCTACGGCGGGGACTTCGGGGAGAATGCTCCGAGTGACGGCAACTTCCTCTGCAACGGTATTGTCAATCCCGACCGCAATCCCCATCCCGGAATGACGGAAGTCAAGCATGCCTACCAGAATGCCGCATTCCTCCCCTCCGGATACGTCGATGAGCCTACGGCCGAGCGTGTCCTGACCACCGGGCGGCTCTCATTTGCCTCGGTGCCCTCCGACGGACGGGTGACCGTGGAGGTCGTGAACCGTTTCTATTTTACCTCACTGAGTGCCTATGACTTTGAGTATGAGCTGACAGCTGACGGACGGACGGCCGCTTCCGGGGAATTTTCCGTGGATGCCGCTCCTCAGGATACCGCCGAGGTGTCGATAGAGCTGCCTGCTATGAGCGGTTCCGGTGTGGAGTATTTTCTGAACCTTTATATGAAGCAGCGCTCCGGTGTTCCGGGTATCCCCGCCGGGCATGTGCTGGCTTCGGACCAGATAGCCTTCCCTGTGAGCGGGGAGCGTCCTGCGTATGCTGAGGGCCGCGGACCGGCTCTGTCGATTGATTCCGTATCGTCGGAGGGCGTGGTGCGGATATCCTCATCCTCGGTGTCCTGGGTATTTGACCGCTCGGAGGCTGCCGTCACCTCCTACAAGGTGCGCGGGGTCGAGTATTTTGCCGACGGCTTCGGACTTCGTCCCAATTTCTGGCGCGGGCCCAATGACAATGACTACGGCAACGGGGCTCCCAAGCGGCTGCAGATCTGGAAGACCTCTTCGCGGGAGCTGAAGGTCGGCTCCGTGTCGGCTGTCATGGACGGCGCGGATGCGGTGATGACGGTGGAATATCTGCTGGCGGCCGGCAACAAGTATGTAGTCGAGTACCGCGTACATCCCGACGGGGTGGTGGATGCCCGGCTGCATTTTACTCCGGCGCTGATGCCCGAGGTTTCGTCCGAAGTCTCGGAGGCCACTCTGACCGCGACCTATACTCCGGGACAGGAATCCCGCGTGGGGCTGAAGGCCCGTCCGGAGGTGCCCCGTATCGGTGTGCGCTTCCGTCTGCCGGTGAGCATGAATGACGTGACCTGGTACGGACGCGGTCCAGGGGAGAACTATGTCGACCGCAGCAGAGGCTCGCTGGTCGGGCTGTACACCTCTACCGCTGAGGACATGTACTTTCCTTACGTGCGTCCTCAGGAGAACGGTCATCGCAGCGATACCCGCTGGGCGGCGTTCTATGGCGGGGGCAGCGGGCTGATGGTGGTGGCTGACGCTGGCTGTGCTGAAGACCATGACGGAGTATCAGAGTGTGATGCTTCCGGGAACGGGCTTTCCGGGACTGTGTGCGGGGCTGGAGGAACAATCGGTTTCAGTGCGTTGAGGAATCCGATAGAGGATTTCGATTCGGAAGAGGCCGTGGAGCACGACTACCAGTGGCCCAACTTCACTCCCGAGCAGATCGCCTCGAAGGATTCCGCCGAGGCCAAGGATGTGCTGCGCCGTATGCACCACGTGAACGATATCGTGCCGCAGGACTACGTTGAGGTCTGCGTCGACATGCGCCAGCAGGGTGTCGCCGGCTACGACAGCTGGGGTGACCGTCCCGAGCCGCAGTACCAGCTCCCCGCCGACCGCGACTACACCTGGGGCTTCACCCTCGTGCCCGTCAAGAACGTCCGCGATGCGCAGCGCAAGGCTGTCTACGACTACGGGCGGTAGCAGCGTTGCAGCGTTTAGTGGTTCTCTATTCCTTTTACTATTCCGCAATGGCAGCGTTTCCCGCGATTCTCTGCCGTTGCGGAATAGCTTTTTTCGCCGCACCCTCTCCACAGGCCATTTGTGCCGCATTGTGCCGCCGTCCCTTTTCCACAACGGCAGCAAATCCCGCGATTCACTGCCGTTGCGGCACCGCGCTTTTCTGCCGCACCCTCTCTACAGGCCTTCTGAACGGCATTGTCCCTCCGCTCCTCTTCCACAATGGCAGCATTTCCCGCGATTCTCTGCCGTTGCGGAATAGCTTTTTTCACCGTACCCTCTCTACAGGCTCTCTGCGCGGCATTGTCCTTCCGCTCCTTTTCCACAATGGCAGCAAAACCTGCGATTCTCTGCCGTTGCGGAATAGCTTTTTCGCCGCACCCTTGCTGCAGGCCATTTGTTCCGCATTGTCCCTCTGTCCCTCTTCCACAATGGCAGCATTTCCTGCGATTCTCTGCCGTTGCGGCACGGCTTTTTTCGCCGCACCCTTGCTGCAGGCCATTTGTTCCGCATTGTCCCTCTGTCCCT
>ERZ791736.42-NODE-42-length-98983-cov-22.226094_pt1 | contig 98983 bp, 76 predicted proteins | sample MGYA00509940_ERZ791736 | MGnify/ENA primary metagenome ERZ791736 (study PRJEB30046, sample SAMN00792014) | human gut metagenome | study: EMG produced TPA metagenomics assembly of the A metagenome-wide association study of gut microbiota in type 2... | reverse complement strand
GAGTGGTGTGCGGGAACATGTCCACCGGCCTGATCCTGACCAGCCGGTACGCTCCACCGGAGGTGAGCATGGCGAGGTCGCGGGCCTGGGTAGCCGGATTGCAGCTTACGTACACGATCTTCCGCGCCCCGGTTCCGAGCAGCACCTCGATGACCGAAGGGTGTACCCCGGCCCTCGGCGGGTCGAGTATCACCACGTCGGGCGAGGCTCCCTGTGCTGCGACGAACTCCGGCGTGAGGATGTCCTTCATGTCTCCGGCGTAGAACCGGCAGTTGTCGATGCCGTTGATCCGGGCATTGACCTTGGCGTCGGCGATGGCCTCGGGCACGTATTCCACGCCCACCACCGAAGCCACGCTCCGGGCCACGAACAGGGCTATCGTCCCCGTCCCGGTGTAGAGGTCGTAGACGTGCTCCCCGCCCTGGAAATCCGCAAATTCGCGCACTGTCGAGTAGAGCCTGTAGGCCTGCAGCGGATTGGTCTGGTAGAAGGATTTCGGCCCGATCTTGAACCGCAGCCCCTCCATCTCCTCGTAGATGGCGTCCTCGCCCCGCGCATTCAGAATCTCCTGGTCGTTGATGGCGTCGTTCATCCTCCCGTTGTACAGATAGTTCAGCGACTTGATCTGGGGAAAACGCTCCATCAGCACGTCGAAGAACTTCTCCGCCTCGGCGTCGCAGTCCTCCGGGCGGAACCCGCAGCGCAGCTTGCCGAGCTTCGGCGGACGGGCCCCGAACATGACGGTCAGCATGACCTCCCCGCGAAGGTTGGTGCGGATGATGATATTGCGCAGGAATCCGGTCTGCTCCCGGATGTTGAAGAAAGGCAGCCCGTGCACGATGGCGTACTGCCGGATGAAGTTGCGTATCTCGTTGGAAGGCTCCGACTGCAGCCAGCAGTGCCTGATATCCAGTATTTTGTCAAATGCCTTGGAAATGTGGAATCCGAGGGCGAATCCGGCGGGATTGCCGTTGACGGACGAGTATCCTCCGCGCAGGTGCCGGGGGAATACTCCTCCCTCGAACTCCGAGGGGTCGAGAGGGATCTGGGGATCGAACACTGCCGAGGGGTCCTCTCCGCTGAGCAGCCACCTCCGGTCGGAGAAGGTGAATTCCAGCTTGTTGCGGTATTCCGTGGTTCGCTCCGAGGTCAGGATGGGCAGCACCTCCACCTGATCCATGGGCAGATGCCCGATGCGGGAAAACTGATCCACGACCTGCTGCTGCTTGTACTTGAGCTGCAGGTGATAGGGGAGTTCCTGCCAGGCGCAGCCCCCGCAGTCCTTGTAATGTTCGCAGAATGGCTCCACCCGGTCCGGCGAGGGCTGCTCGATTTCGACCAGCGTACCCTCGAAGTACTTCTCCCGGCGCTTGTCGATCCGCACGGCCACGACATCCCCCGGCACGGCATTGGACATGAACACCACTTTCCCGTCAATACGGGCCACCGCCTTTCCCTCGGCACCGACGGACTCCACCGTCACGCCGCGAACTATTTCCTTTTCTTTCTTTCTACTCATGGGCGCAAATATACGCAGAAACTGAGTGCAAAGGAAATTTATTATTTTTGCGCAGCATCTCTTGTTCCGGATTCCGGATGATGAGAGATACCTATTGTTCAACCAGTATGAAATGGCAGATATGCATATAGCTGTGGTATCCTGACGGCGTTTACAGACAACGTCAGGTCTGAGGCTGTTGTCCTGCGGGACAATATTCAAAACCAACGGAGGCTGTCCGTACAGGGGCGGCTCATGTCATATCATAAAGAACAATCAGAATGGAATACACATACAAGAATATCTGGCTCATCAACTTTCCCGTCATGATGAGCATCCTCATAGAGCAACTTATCAACATCACCGACGCAATATTCCTCGGACACGTAGGAGAAGTGGAGTTAGGGGCGTCGGCCATCGCCGGAATATGGTACTTGGCCCTCTACATGCTCGGCTTCGGATTCAGCCTTGGCCTGCAGGTCGTAGTCGCGAGGCGCAACGGAGAGGGGAATTATTCCGAGACGGGTCGGACAATGTTTCAGGGCCTGCTGTTCCTGACAGCCCTCGCCGCTGTCCTGTGCTTCCTCTCCAGACTTTTCTCCCCGATACTGCTGGGCAGGATGACCGCTTCGGAAGAAATCTGTCGGGCCGTTGTCGATTACCTGGACTGGCGCATCTGGGGGCTGCTGTTCTCCTTCCCGTTCCTGGCCCTGCGGGCATTTTTAGTCGGTATCACCAAGACCAAAGCCCTGAACGTGGCGGCCCTCACAGCCGTGTTGGTGAACATCCCCTGCAACTGGCTGCTTATCTTCAGGATGGACATGGGAATTGCGGGAGCCGCCGCGGCATCGTCCTTCGCGGAACTGTGCTCGTTGGCGGTATTGTCGGTACACGTACTGAGGAAAATGGACAGACAGCATTACGGACTCAACTGCCGCCCTGATACCGGGATACTCCGGCAGGTCATAAAGGTGTCCCAGTGGAGCATGTTCCATTCGTTCATAGGCGTGGCCTCGTGGCTGGCTTTCTTCGTCGCCATCGAGCATTTGGGCGGATTGGAGCTGGCCGCCACGAACATCCTCCGCAGCGTTTCCACCCTGTTCTTCGTCATTGTCAACTCGCTCGCCGCCACGACAGGCTCCCTGACAAGCAACCTGATCGGCTCAGGACACGGTGACGGGATATTCCGGCTCTGCGGCAGGGTTATCCGCTTAGGGTACGCCGTCGGATTCCCGCTCATTGTCCTGGTCCTGTGCCTGTACCGCCCGATTATGGGCATCTACACCGACAATGCCGGCCTGATACAGATTGCCCGCTGGCCCTTTGCAGTAATGCTGCTTAACTACATATTCGCACTGCCCGGTTACGTCCTCATGAACACCGTCACAGGCACCGGAGCGACCCGGATGACCTTCATCTTCCAGCTGACAACCATTGCGGCCTACCAGATATACCTGTGGAGCATAAGCAGCCTCAGCACATCACTATCTGTTTTTTGGACAGCCGAATACCTGTACGTGATACTGCTCGGGGTGCAGTCCTTTGTCTACCTGCGGCGAACACTCCGGTGCGGCATCAGTTCCCGCGTGAACGGTCCGGGCGATTGATTGATCAGATTGTTGGGATCCGTCTGAGGCGCATCTCGTAGCAGGTTATGACAGTCGCTATGGCCACATTGAGGGACTCTGCCCTGTCGGAAGATGGAGCCCATCGTGGCTTGGACCGTCTTGGGATTGTACAGGTCCGCGCAGTCCGGCGACAGGTAGACTGTCTCTATCCCGAACCAGTCGGCCAGACGCAGGATGGTTCCGACATTTCCCGGGTCGCGGACAGAGTCCAACATAGGCTGGAGGCAGTGCCGGATGCCGCCGTAGCCGGCTATTGACTACTGGTAGGCTCCGGTGTGGAAGAAGCGGATGTAAGGGGGCTCCGGGTCGTCAGGGGTGAACTTATGAGGTAGCCGCCGGCATCTCCGCCTTCAGGGCCGAGCTCGATGATGTGGTCGGCGGCGGCGATGATGTAGGGGTTGTGCTCTACCACGACGATGGTGTGGCCGCGGTCGATGAGGGCCCGGAAGGAGGTGAGGAGCTTCTCGATGTCGTCGAAGTGGAGGCCGGTGGTGGGCTCGTCGAAGATGAAGAGAATCGGCTTGTCGGCCTGGCGGTAACGTTTGGCGCCTGATGACTGTAAGTGTTTGCCAAGTACATAGTCTTCGACCGGATCAGTACTGTAGGATGCTGCCTGACTGGATCCAGGGTCCTTTCCGAGGCCGAGGAAGTAGGCGAGCTTGACTCTCTGGCTCTCGCCGCCGCTGAGGGTGCTGCTGTTCTGTCCGAGGGCTATGTAGCCCAGACCGACATCGTGCAGGGGCATGAGTTTGGCGGCGATGCGGAAGGCTGCGGGCTCTCCTGCGGATGAGAAAAATTCGATGGCCTCGTCCACGCTCATGTCAAGCACGTCGCTGATGTTCTTGCCGCGGTACTTGACTTCGAGTACATCCTGGATGAAACGCTTGCCTCCGCAGGACTCGCAGGTCATGACGATGTCGGCCATGAACTGCATGGGGATCTTGACTGTGCCTTCGCCGAGGCATTCGGGGCAGCGGCCTCCGTCGATGTTGAAGGAGAAATGCGAGTGGCCGAAGCCGTTGACCTTGGCCAGCGGCTGCTCGGAGAAGAGCTTGCGGATGTCATCGTATGCCTTGATGTAGGTCACCGGGTTGGAGCGGGAACTGCGGCCTATCGGGTTCTGGTCCACGAACTCCACGGAGGATATGCGGTCCAGGTCGCCGCGCAGTTCCCGGAACGAGCCGGGTTTGGCACCCACCTGGTTGAGCATGCGGTTGAGGGCGGGGTAGAGGATGTCGCCCACGAGGGTGGACTTGCCCGAGCCGCTGACTCCGATGACGGCGGTCATGACGTTGAGCGGGAAGCGCACGTCGATGTTCTTGAGGTTGTTCTCGCAGGCGTCGCAGACCTCGATGTACTGCTTCCAGGGGCGTTTGACCGGGTAAATGGAAATCTTCTTTCTACCCAGCAGATACTCTAAGGTCAACGACCGTGGACAGGCGGCCAGCAGGGCGGAAGCGTCGGCCCCGGAGATGTCCGTGGCCGGGGGAGGCCCGCAGTAGACCACCTCGCCGCCGTGCTTTCCGGCCCGCGGGCCTATGTCTATCAGCCAGTCCGCGCTCCGGATAATCTCCTCGTCGTGCTCGACGACTATCACAGTGTTGCCAAGGTCCCTCAGCCGCTTGATGACTTCGATGAGCCGTCCGGTGTCCCGGCTGTGCAGTCCGATGGAGGGCTCGTCGAGGATGTACATCGAGCCGGTCAGGCTGTTGCCGAGGGAGCAGACGATGCTGATGCGCTGGCTCTCGCCGCCGCTGAGGGTGTTGGACGCACGGCTCAGGGTCAGGTAGGACAGGCCCACGTGGTCGATGTACTCTAAGCGGTCGCGTATTTCCTTCAGTGCGCGGGCGGCTATTTTCTCCTCGTATGCCGTAAGCTGCAACCCGTCGAAGAACGCTATCAGGTCCTTGATGCTCATGGTCATGAGCTCGTGGATGTTGCGTCCCCCGATGCGCACGTACAGGGCCTCCCTGCGCAGCCGGCTGCCTCCGCACTCCCGGCAGACGGTCTTGCCGGAGTAGCGGCTGATCATGTATTTGTTCTGTATCTTGTACCGCTTGGCCTCGAGCTCCTTGAAGAACGGATAGATGCCGGTGATGTACCGGTTGCCGTTCCACAGGTCGCTTTTCTGCTTGGCCGTGAGATCTTTGTAGGGGGTATGCACCGGGAATCCGAATTTGTCCGCATTGGCCAGCACCTCTTCCTTGAAATACTTCATTACCTCTCCCTTCCAGCAGGCCACGGCGTCCTGATATACGGACAGGGCCTGATTGGGGATGACCAGCGACTCGTCGATGCCGATGATCTTGCCGAGGCCTCCGCAGGCGGGGCAGGCTCCCACCGGGCTGTTGTAGTTGAACATCCATTCCGTGGGTTCGGAGAACTGCATGCCGTCAGCCTCGAAGAGGGAGGAGAACCGCAGCAGGGCGTGTCCGTCCACGGCGGGGGAGAATGCGCAGGCGATGTGCCCCTGACCCTTGTCGAATGCCGTCCGCACGGAGTCCATTGTCCTGTTCTCCGTCTCCTCGTCCGCAAATGTGCTGCTGTCGAAGGGGATACGGTCCACCATCAGGGCTACCTCCCGTCCCTCGGCGCGGCTTATGTCGGCCAGGAGCGAGTCGATCTTCTCCATCCGCCCGGCATTGTCCCCTGAGGGCAGAATGTACAGGCGGGAGAATCCCTCCTCCTTGAGATTGAGCAGCCTTTCGACGCGGCAGGCCTCCTCCTCCCAGTGTATGTCCGCGAGGATGAAGCAGATACCGGGCGAATATTCCTCGTCAGAAGGATCTCCGGCCGGCAGGGAGGCAGCGAGCGAGTGCAGCCGTTCCATGACGGAAGCCACTGTGTCGCAGCGCACTTCCTCTCCGGTGACGGGGGAATAGGTACGGCCGATCTTGGCAAAGAGCACCCGCAGGTAGTCGTAGATCTCGGTGGTGCTGCCGACGGTGGAGCGGGGGTTGCGGGTATTGACCCTCTGCTCTATGGCAATGGCGGGGGGAATGCCGGAGATGCTCTCGACCGGCGGTTTGGACATCCTCCCGAGAAACTGGCGGGCGAAGGAGGATAGGCTCTCGGCGAAACGGCGCTGTCCCTCCGCAAAGAGGGTGTCAAAGGCAAGGGAGGTCTTGCCGGAGCCGCTGACACCTGTGATGACGGTCAGGCGGTTGCGGGGGATGTCGACGTCGATGCCCTTGAGGTTGTTGGCCTCGGCATTTTTAATGTGGATGTATCCTTCTTCCGGTTGTTCCATGTTCTCTTTCTATTTTGAAATTCTGACTGCCGACAGCACTCCGCGGGTCTTGCGGATGGCGGAGATGATCTTGTCGAGGACGGAATTGGATGAGACGAATATCTGCATGCGGATGTCGAACTCGCCGGCGCTGCGGCCTGCTCTCGGGGTCATGGACGAGGATCGCAGGGAGGCCCCGAAGTCCGTGACTGTCTTGATGACGGACGAATAGGCGGCGGAGTCGTCGGTGATGACCTTGACGGTGGTCTGGAAGCTGCTGGTGGTGGATGTCTCCTTCCAGCGCACTTTCTGGATGCGGTAGGGGTAGTTCTCGATGAGGCGGGCGGCGTTGGGACAGGACATGCGGTGGATCTTGATGCCGTCCTTGACGGAGACGAAGCCGAAGACCTCGTCGCCGTAGATGGGGTTGCAGCAGCGGGCCATCTTGTAGGAGACGTTGCTGAGCTTGCCGTCGATGACCAGGTAGTCGTCGGTGGAGCTGTCCCTGGCGGCCTCCTTGTTGCCGCCATTGTCCTTAGGGGTCTGTGATGAAGGGATTGCGGCGGCTTCCTCCTCGCCCTGCTGCTTGCGGGAGATGTAGGACTTGACGTCCATGATATCGACCTTCTCGTCCGCGATGGCTGCGTAGAAGTCGCTGATGGTCTTGAGCTTGTATTTCTTGCAGAGGATGGTGAGGTCCTCGTCTGGAAGCTCCATCTTCCAGTTCTTGAGACGGCGCTCGAGCAGTTCCCGGCCGGTGGCGGCTTTCTTGAGCTCCTCTTCCTTGAGCTTGAGCTTAATCTTGTTGCGGGCCTTGGAAGTGACCACGAAGTTGAGCCAGTCGGGGGAGGGACGCTGGTTCTTGCCGCTCTTGATCTCCACGACCTGGCCGGTGCTGAGCCGGTCCTTGATGGAGGCGGGCCTGCCGTCGATGGTGGCGCCCACGCATTTGAGACCCAGGTTGGTGTGGATGTTGAAGGCGAAGTCCAGGACCGTGGCTCCCTTGGGCAGCCGGCGCAGCTCTCCGTCCGGGGTGAAGACGAAGACGTCCTCGGAGAGGAAGCGGGAGACGTACTCGTAGTCGTTCCTGTTGTCGCTCTCCAGGATGTTGCGCACGCTCTGGAGCCAGGGGGTCAGGCCTTTCTCCTCCTTGATGCCCTTGTAGGCCCAGTGGGAGGCGTGCCCGTTCTCGGCCTCGTCGTCCATGCGGCGGGTGCGGATCTGCACCTCCACGAAGATGTCGCCCCTGAACTGCACGGTGATGTGCAGGGACTCGTATCCGCTGCTCTTGGGCTTGGATATCCAGTCCCTGAGCCTGGACGTGTCGGGCCGGTATTCGTCGGTTACTATGGAGTAGGCCTTCCAGCACAGCTCGTGCTCCTTCTCGAGGCTGTCGGCGGGGGTGTCGATGATAAGGCGGACGGCCAGCAGGTCCATGACTTTCTCGAAGGGGATGTCCTGCTTCTGCATCTTCTTCCAGATGGACCAGGGGGCCTTGGTGCGCTGCTTGTAGGTGACTTTGATGCCGGCTTCGGAGAGCTTCCGCTTGATGGGGATGAGGAAGGCGTTCAGCAGCTCCTCGCGCTCGGCGGCGGTGGCTTTCAGCTTGTTGTTGATCTCCCGGTATTTCTCCGGCTCGGTGCAGCGGAAGAATATGTTCTCGAGCTCGGTCTTGATGCCGTAGAGTCCCAGCTGATGGGCAATGGGGATGTACAGGAACATGGTCTCGGTGACCTTCCGCTCCTGGGAGGTCTTGGGCAGCAGCTCGATGTTGCGCATCACGTCGAGGCGGTCGGCTATTTTGATGAGCATGACTCTCGGGTCGCGGGAGTAGGAGACGATAAGGCGCTTGTAGTTCTCGGCCTCGAGGCGGGTCTCCTTGGGCTTGATGGCGGCTATCTTGTTGAGGCTCTGCGCTATGTCTATAATCTCAGGGGAAAATGCTCCTTTCGGGAGGCTCTGCGTCACCTCCGGGTAGAACCGGATGGTCTCATGGAGAAATACGGCAATGACGCTCTCGTAGCCTAGGTGGATGTCCTCAGCCACGATGCGGGCCACTCCGAAGGGATGCTCGATGAAGGGATGCCGGTTCTCCCGGAGCTTGTCCTTCATCGCGTCGTCGGCTATGCGGTAGGCTCTGAGTATCTGCTCCTGCTGCTCTTTCTGCGGATAGCAGGCGAGGATGGCGCTGAGGGTGTCTTCTGCTGTGTTCATTTCCTTAGTTTCATTAGTCCGTACATCTCGTCCCTGTACTTGGCTGCCGCGGGGAAGTCGAGGGCCCTGGCGGCTTCCTCCATCTTCTTCTTGGCGGCTTCTATGGCCTCAAGCAGCTGCTTGGGGCTCATCCTGGATATCACCGGATCCTCTGCCACGTAGCGTACATTTTCCTCCTCGTCGGGCTCCTTGTAGGCTCCGCTGATGGCGGCTAAGGAGTTCTTCTTGTCGTTCCGCACCTGGGTGGGGGTGATGTGGTGCTTCTCGTTGTACTCTGCCTGCTTTGCCCGGCGGCGGTTGGTCTCGTCGATGGTCTTCTGCATCGAGCCGGTGACGGTGTCCGCGTACATTATCACAAGACCATTCAGATTTCGTGCCGCACGTCCCGCGATCTGGGTCAATGCCCGGTCCGAACGCAGGAATCCTTCCTTGTCCGCGTCTATAATAGCCACGAGCGATACATCCGGCAGGTCCAGTCCCTCGCGCAACAGATTGACACCCACCAGTACGTCGAACCGTCCGGCCTTGAAATCCTCGATAATCTCCACCCTTTCCAGAGTGTCCACGTCCGAGTGGATGTAGCGGCAGCGCACCTGCCGTTTTGTCAAGAATTTCTCCAGTTCCTCTGCCATCCTCTTGGTGAGGGTGGTGACCAGCACGCGCTCGTCCTTCTCCGTGCGCAGCTCTATCTCCTCCATCAGGTCGTCGATCTGGTTCTTGGACGGGCGCACGTCTATCGGAGGGTCCAGCAGACCGGTGGGGCGGACCACCTGCTCGACGATCAGGCCCTCGCTCTTCTCAAGCTCATAGTCGCCCGGGGTCGCGCTGACGAATACCCTCTGTCCGAGGATATTCTCGAACTCGTCGAATTTCAGGGGCCGGTTGTCCGCAGCGGCGGGGAGGCGGAAGCCGTATTCGATCAGCACCTCTTTTCTGGAGCGGTCGCCTCCGTACATGGCCCTCACCTGCGGCAGGGTGACGTGGCTCTCGTCGATGAAGGTGATGAAGTCCTTTGGAAAATAGTCTATGAGGCAGAAGGGACGCTGTCCGGCGCTCCGCCCGTCGAAGTACCGGGAATAATTCTCGATGCCCGGGCAGTAGCCCAGCTCCTTGATCATCTCCATGTCGTATTCGACCCTCTTCTTGAGGCGGTTGGCCTCGTGCTGCTTCCCTATGGAACTGAAATATTCGCACTGCTGCATCATGTCGTCCTGGATCATGCGTATCGCATGGGCGGTGCGCTCCTTGGTGGTGACGAAGATGTTGGCGGGGTAAATCGATATCTCCTCGAGGCTTTCGAGGCTCATGCCGCTGACCGGGTCGATGATCTCTATCTCCTCAATCGTGTCTCCGAAAAATACGATGCGGCAGCCGCTGTCCACGTAGGCGAGGTAGATGTCTATCGTGTCGCCCTTTACGCGGAAGGTGCCGCGCTTGAAGTCGGCGTCGCTGCGGTTGTAGAGGGCGTCGACGAGGCGGTAGAGGAGCTTGTTGCGGCTGATGCGCTGGCCGGTATGGAGGGCTATGGTATTGTCATGGAAGTCCTGCGGGTTGCCGATGCCGTAGAGGCAGGATACGGAGGATATCACTATCACGTCGCGGCGGCCTGAGAGCAGGGCTGAGGAGGCGGAGAGGCGCAGCTTTTCGATCTCGTCGTTGATGCTCAGGTCCTTCTCTATGTAGGTGTCGGTCACCGGCAGGTAGGCTTCGGGCTGGTAGTAGTCGTAGTAGGAGACGAAATACTCCACGGCGTTGTCCGGGAAGAATGACTTGAACTCGCCGTAGAGCTGGGCTGCCAGGGTCTTGTTGTGGCTGAGTATCAGGGCCGGCCGCTGCAGCCGCTCAATGACGTTGGCCATCGTGAACGTCTTGCCCGAGCCTGTGACTCCCAACAGGGTCACGGCGTCCGCACCGGCATTGACTGCCTCGCAGATCTCCTTGATGGCCTCCGGTTGGTCGCCTGTGGGGCGGTATGGGGACTGAATCTTGAACGGCATTCTGACATGTCAAATTAATTTGCGAATATAGCAACTTCCGGTGAGAATCCGGTCATGGATTTTGCTTTAGGCTCCAGTTAATTGCGGATTGGTGTAAGTGGCTCCTTCTTTCTCTTGGCTACTAAGGACCACTCATTTTCTGAAGTGATTCTACTTGAGGGCTGCTAGAGGTGATCTTTTTAAAAATGATAGCTATAAAGCAGTCTTCACAATAAAGAATAGCACATACTGAAGCATTCTGTTCATCAACTCGCCAGAACTTTTCTTTTGTTTCAATGTTCGAGATTTATCAGATGCTATCTTTCTTATATTATCAATTGTTATTGTTTTATTTTTCATATATGTAGCTGGTAATATACATCATATTGTGGATAATATCATAGTGGATATCAGTTCGTTGTTTTGAATGATAACTTTGCTTCCTCTGTTAAGTCGTACGACCATATTATTAATTGCTTATTAAGGTATATTATGCATGAAATCTATTTGCGTATAAAAATGCAGTCTTCCAATTCTTTATAAACATCCATGTCTGGTGTTATCAATTTTGACAACTCTATTTTAAACTTTTCAGGATTCACATTGACTCGTATATTGCAAAAATTTTTGATATGTCCAGTAGCGTCTTTAACATGCTGGTTGTAAATATCGGTAACGAAAGAATCATAATCATTTTCAGCAAATACTAATCCATTAGTCATACAGTACTTTTTTAATACAGATTTGTCGTAGAGATAGTTTTCAATTTCCCACCGTTTAATAACTCTATGGCTGTTGCTATTCATCGAAAGATACTGTTGTCTATCAGTTTCATTATTTAATACTCCTGAAGACATATCACGATCTTTACATACCCATATTTCTAAATCAGGGAACACTTTGGATAATACGGCGAAAGCAATTTGACTTCTTTGGTCTAATTCTGTGTTGCCTCCGCTTGAGATAAATAATGTATCTGAATATTTTTCTCCAAAGATATTATTAAAAACCTGGGCGTCCAGTCCCTTTTCTTGCCCAGCACTTCCAGGTTTGTCCTTACCTTCACAGTATATAATTCTTTTAGGACTGATTAGTCCTGTTAAATCATCGAGCGCAGTTGCAAATATTCGAATCCATTGACTTCTGTTTTTAGCGATTGGACATAAAGTTTGTGCAGTTGATGCCCATGGCACATTCGCTTTAAACTCTATAATCTGACTCTGCTCTTTTAGTTCTTCTTGTAGGGCCCTTAGGAAACCAATACTGTGGGTCGCAACCCATAATTGACAATTGTCTCCGATTAATCGATTAATTTCAATTAGTAGTTTTCTCTGAATAGAGGTGTTTATATGCAATTCTGGCTCATCAATAATGAATACAGTATCATTATATTCTTCTTTTCTTAAATATAGATCTAAAAGTATATCAATGACTTCTTTCTCTCCAGCGGATAGAACATTGTATTCAAATTCCACTCCGTTATAATCGTATTTAGTAAAATATAATGTTCCTTTGTTGTCTTCAATATCCCCCAAACTTGTAATCTCCAAATCAAGACAATTTTTAATAGATAGGTTAAGCTCACCAATAATATGTTGTTTGGCTTCACTGGGTTTGCAGTCTTTGGTGTGTAAATAACGGTTGTATTTAATATTAAGTCTTCGGTAATTTTCTTCCATTTTATCATCAATGTCAGACGATAAAGACGCACCATAATGATTCAACCTCAGTTCTTCAACAGCATAAGTTGATGTCACCTTTAGGTCACTATTATATCGGTAAGGGCTTCTAAAAGAAAAAATAGTATTCTCTTTCCCTTGTTTTCTCTTCTCATTTATAATGTCAGAATAATTTCCTTCAATAAACTCTATCTGAATATTAGTAAAATCATAAGAAGGAGAGTGCTCCATAGAATGAAAATGAAAATCCTTTGGGCCTTTATTGCCTATGAAGGATGCATGAGCAGAATGAAGAAATAGCATTCCATCAAAAACGCTACTCTTTCCGCATCCATTCGGCCCAACTAGAGCTATGATTCTTTGTGGTTTATCACCTAAATTGATGGTCAGCGAATGAAATCGCTTATACTTATTTAGTGTTATTTTTTTTATTCTCATGGTAATTTTGGCATTTGCTGAATGATTTCACCATTTAGGAGTTTCCCGTTAGCATGTTTGCTGCGTTTTATTCCGTCCGCACCCCATGTGCCCCATTGCTTAAAAAAGAAGCGTGCGCCCTGTTCTTCAACTTGCCTGCGGATTTTTAAAACCCAAGGCTCTTGCATTGGACGGGCTTGTTGGCCGCTTTCGCCACCAACAATAACCCAGTCAATTCCAGCCAAATTGAGTTCACCAAGATCTTCCACTAACGGTTCGCATGAAAGAAATTTGACCGTGGCTTGTAATTTACGTAGACAGTCTATTCTAAAACGATAATCTTTCGCCTCTACTGTAACGCCGAGCCAAACATTTTCAGGAATGTTACGTGTCGCAAAATATTCAGCCATTCGTTCTGCTCTTTTTGTAAGGATTTGGTATCTGTGTTGAGGCGTTTTCTTGATGACATTAAATATCTTGTCAACAAATTCAAATGGTACCTTTTCATGGAAAAGGTCGCTCATTGAACAAACAAAGATGTTGTGCGAACTCTTCCATGCTAATGGCTCTTCAAGGCATCTTTCATGAAGGGTGACAGTAAATCCATTAGCATACTTTTCTTGCCCCATCGCTTTGAGACGGCGAGACATCATTTCTGCATAACAGTGCAGGCATCCTGTGGACTTTTTTGTGCATCCAGTAATTGGGTTCCACGTTTTATCAGTCCATTCTATCTTAGTCGTTTTCATTTCTTTCTGTTTTTCTTTCCAACAATTTCCGATGCAATTTTCACCCCAGTTTGATTATGTGATGCAAACACAAAATGAAATATTGGGCAATTTGTAGAGTTTTTCAACACGAGTGGCTCTTTGATGACATATGAGAACTCTTTACCAAGCAAATCTATATATAGTTGTGCAATCTTGTTGATTGTATTGTCTCGTTTCTGTTGCCGGGTGATTTCTCCGAAAAGGCTCTGCTCTGTAACCTGCTCATAAAAATAATTTTGTATTTCGTTAATAGGCATTCCAAACGACTTTTCCATTCTTTCCGGACACAGAATCTTTCCGCTTCGGGTAAGCAGACGGTTTATGATGACTCCACTTGGAACAAGAATCCATAAGTCAATATGGCGAATATCTTTAAGTGCCCGAATCGTTTCCCAATTCAATTGCATTCCAAATGGATCGAGCAGTACTAATGCCGCACATTTCGGATGACTCTTGGCATAATTGACCAATTCCATAATCTTCTCGTTTGCATCACCTGGCTTGAAAGCCATACAATTAGCCTTATTAGGGAAAATGCTTTTTAGTTTTTTCTCCAATGCTTGAAGAGAATGCTCAACTTTGTCAACAAAATAGTAATAATCAAAAGAGAAACCGTCAATATCACTTCCAAGAACTCGTTCTGCTGCACCTTTATAGGATGCTTGCTCTGTAATTTCCTCTATTTCATCATCTTCAAAAAGAGTGACTTCACTGTCATTAACTTTTTCTACAATTGTTTCGCGGCTTCCACTTCCCGCAAAAGCATCAAAATAGAACAAATTCCAACCGTATTTTGTTGCATAGTTTTTCATTATGGTCAGATATGCCTTGACGTATTTTTCAAAAGCGTCAAGCTTTTCTTCTGTCCATGAACCTCCCCAATTCTCCTGAGATTCGTTGACCATAAATGTGTTCTCTTCTTCAGGCAACGTGTATTTTTTATTTTCCCCCATATTTAATTTATTCTCAGATAGTGTTTTTCAAGTATTTATCCAAGATCGCCTGCTTGCGCTCTGCACTGCCGTCAATGACGGCTTTAGCTTCTGCAATCTTGGCCTCATGGATATGAATTCTCGCCACGATCTGCTGTTGGATTTCAGGTTGGGGTACAGGGATGGCGTAACGTATGATATTATCCTTGTTGCCACGCGGCATCTTCATTCCTTTTACATCGTTCATCACATAGTCAATAAATGTTTGGCGACGAATCATGTAATAGACAAACTCGGACATGACTTCTGCCGTTGGCCGAAACACCATGACATCCGGACTGCAACCACCGTCGCGATCTGCAAGCCAGATTTTCTTTAAATACGGACGGATGTTTGACATCAGAATGTCACCACGCTTATATTCAATGACACTGCCCGCGAGCGGCTCGCCATCGTATGGGCGCACACCTTCAAAATCTTGGAGCATATTATCCGTTGTAATGTAATCGCTTGCGGATATTTTATCAAAATCTATTCTATTTGTTGCAAATGGGGCAATTGCCCGCAATGGTTTTATTCCGTCATTCACTTCAGAAAGTATATGTTCTATCTGCTCTTTTGCTTTGGCAATTTGTCCCTTTGCTTCTTCCACCTCTTTATCGACAGCTTCACATTCAGCAACGATTGTCTGTTGAATCTCTTGCGATGGAATAGGTACCAGATACCTTTCTATATTTGATTTATTCCCTCTTGGCATTTTTAATCCCTTAATATCAGCCATTACAAAATCTATGAATTTTTGTCTTTGTAATAGGCATCCAATATAAGAAGGCGAAACACCTTTTGTTGGTCTAAATACAATTACATCAGAACTGCATCCTCCGTTTCTGTTTGATATCCAGATTTTCTTTAAATATGGACGAATATTAGACATCAGGATATCTCCTACTTGATAATAAACTACATTTCCTTGTATGGAATTACCTGTGTAAGGCTCTACTCCTCCAAAGTCCTGAAGCATGTTGTCTGTAGTGATGTATTCTGAGCTAACTATCTCTGAAAAATCTATTCTATCTAAAATTATCGGTGCCACTATTTTTATTGGCTTGTAGTTTAAATCTACGGCAAATTCTTTTATTGGTTCTCGCAAATTACCACTCGTTTTTATCGCCTTGTCAAACGCAGTCCGCTTGAAATCGATCATATCCACAAGCCTTGCCTGCGAAACGATTTCGGACAAATCTTCCGGCACCACGACATCTTCGCCCAAGAAGTTCTGACGAATTAATGTATTAATCTTCGCTGGATCACACAAATCATCGGGATTGAACAAGGGCGTGCGAATTCCGTTTATTCCACGAATTTGTTGAACTGTATCATCGTCATCGCCTTCATCTTCGTTTTCTGATTTGGACTTCGACAGGTGCAGGTATTCTATTCCCTCGTTGCCTTTGCTGTCGCTCCATTCGTAACCGAGGAATTTCTTTATGGCAGCCGTCGTTGTGGGAGACTTCACAATCAGCACTGGGGTATCGACTGTAAATGCCAGCAAGAAAATATAGACTTTTTCCCGTTCTATGGAAATGATAAAGTTGAGTAGCGCCTTTTCTTTTTCGGCTTTCTTTTGAGCTTCAGTTTGTCTGCGGAAAGTCTGCGTTTTGCTCCTTGTGCGGAAACGGTTGCGAATGTCTCTCGCCACATCGCAGACACCTTTCATTGCATTGCGGTCAGTGCTGTCAAACGACTCGCGATAAGCCGTGAACACCTCGGTCTCAGACAAGGCTTTATGGATGATTCCCTCTTTGAGGAATGTGCGGTAATCTTCCAGTTCGTATCCGCAATGGTCGCAATAGGCCTGCAGTAAGCACTCGTCCTGATAGATGTCTTCCGCATGGTCGCTTGCCGCAAACCAAATCTTGACACGGTTACGATAATGCTCCGCCGCAGGAGTGTTGGTTTCTTTCCGTCTAAGGAACAATACAACGGTATTGGTGCCTGTCTTTCCGAATGTTCCGCTACCAAATTCGGCAAGAGAAACAATATCGAAATTTTCCAAGATTATTTCCCTTGCACGCGCATAGATGCCACCCTTGTTGAGTACCGAAACGGGTAACACGATGCCGGCCACTCCGCCGGCGTGCATGAGCCAAGCCGAACGCTCCATGAAGAATGTCTCTATGGCATTGTTCTTTGCTGTATTGATATTATTGTTAAACAGGGAGAACGCAGCGCGGTCATTATCACTGAGTGTTTCAAGAAAGCCTGTCACAGCGTATGGAGGATTGGCGACAAGCACGTCATAACTGTTGGGTTGCAGAGCGACGTTTGGCTGCAGGGAATCAGCATAAATGATGTTTGTCTCGTCATGTCCGTACATGAATGCAGAGACTTTCGAAACCTTAGACAAGCGGTATTCCTTTTCTATGCCAGTGATATGCTTGTAATACTCACGGATGTCAATATCCGGGCGGTATCTCTCCACGAATTCTTTGATTCTTACGGCATACTCTGTCAGGAAATGTCCGGCACCGCAAGCGTAATCGATGCACGAAGGTATTCCCTCGCTTTGGCTTACAATCTGTTCCAAAGGAAGAGAAGAGACAATGAAGCGGACAATCGGCATTGGCGTGAAGTACTGGCCTTCGCTTTGCTTCACCCCTTTGGTAAGAAAACCTTCGAAAAGGTCTCCCAAGAACTGGTTGGTTTCTGTATTCCGCCCCTCCTCTGCCGCAGATTTTAGTCTGATGTTTTGGAGCATCAGTAGCACCTCGCGCAGAATCTTTGCGTTCTCCTTGAAAAGGCGTTCGTTGTGGACGCTGATGAAAGAAAAGTCGTTGTCTGAATAGAACTTCAGCGCACGAAAGTATTCCATTACGGTTTTCATCGTCGCATCCGGATCTTTCTTGTACCAGCGGAACGCTTTCTCTATCTGTTCATTTTCAATGTAAGTGACCGTTTCATTCAAGAACTTCTCCATTCCGTCACGGTAGAGTCTCTGCAGGCGGTCTTGTAATGAAAAATCGTCATCGTATGCAGCGCCTTTCCAATAGAAATGCAAGTCATCCGGATTGTTTGTCTCATCAACTACTTTGGCAAGAAAGAGATTGACTAGTTTGTCGAAAGCATTTTCTTTCGCTCCGACATTGTGCCGCCGAAGAATGGTTGCGAACTCGTTATACTTCTTTTTTATCTCATCATTGTTTATGGGGACAAGATCTTTGACAGAGAATTTGTTTTTGCCTATATGATAAGGCTGGATGTCGTCCTCGAACAGTCCTCGTGTGGCAGCATCGCATTGGTATGTATCATGCCATACGCGGAACAGTTGCTTGTTGTTCTTCGCATCTTTGTAGGTAGACAATTGCAGATTATTCTTCAACAATTCTTCGTTATCCTGCACATTTATCAGGTAGTATGTGGGCTTTATCTTTTCCCCATCAAAATCGGATGTGTAAAGGCAAAGGAACTTCGTTGCCTGCTCTTGCTGAAAATAGCTGAACAACTGGGCGCCGTCTTCGAGAGTATCCCGCCAAGCACCATCAAATTCATCAGATTTCTTACACTCAATAATTAGCAAGGACTCCTTGTCCGCCGCCATTTCGCCAGAAAGACTAGAGTGTGTCCGCACCCAAATGTCTGCGTAGCCGCCCTTTTGTGTATGTCCTAACTTCCATGCAGGTTCAAGCTCTATATGCTCAGGTTTGTATCCCATTGAAAGCAAACGATCAATACACTCGAACACAACAAAATTTTCTGGTTCAGAAAAATTACTCGTTGTCTCACGACCGACAGTTATACCTATCTCCTTGTAATGAAAATGCTCGTTCCTTACATCAACTTTCAATGGTAGCCCAACACTTTCATAGGATTTTGTGAAAACATCGTCTTCCTGTTCAAAATGCAGAACAGAGAGTAATTTTTTTATGTTGTCTTTAGTTATCATTTTTTGCCGTTCTATGCTGCCAGTCGTTTATAGTGCAAATCTAACGATAATATTTGAAAGCACTACGAGGTTTTCTGCTTTTGTAAAGACGGCATTTGAATATCGGTGCAGACTACAGCATCATGGTGAGATAGAAGATGAGCAGTGTGCGCTTTTTCATCACCGGGTAGGAGATGATGTCCGGGTCGTCGGTGGTCTTGTAGGTGTGGCGGTGGAAGCCGGAGGTGAATACTAAGGCGGGAATGCCGGCCCGGTGGAAGACGATCTGGTCGGAGAGCTGATAGAAGAGCTCGGTGAAGTTCTTGCTGCCGTAGAAGGTGTGGTCGATGTCCAGGCCGATGTTGTAGTAGCGGTTGCACATGTCGATGATGCCGCGGTTCTCCTTTCGCAGGGTCTGCTCGCCGAGGATTATCACGAAGTTAGTATCGGCCTCGTGTACCGGCTCTATGACTGTGCCTATCTGGTCGATGTTGATGGCGCAGAGGATGCTGTCGGTCATTTCTCTCTCCTGCAGCCTGCCGACAAGGGCCTTGGAGCCGGCCATGTTGAGCTCCTTGGCATCGAGGGCGGCGAAGATGATGTTCTTGTCCGGGCCGGTTCTGGTCTTTTTCATGGTGCCGAACATGTCGGCGAGGTTGAGCAGGACGGTCACTCCGGATGCGTTGTCGTCGGCGCCGTTGTAGACGTTGCCGTTGAGGATGCCGAGGTGGTCGTAGTGGGCCGATATGAGCACGTATTCATCCGAAGGTACGGCGCTGCGTACTATCCCGACCACATTGCGCCCGCGGGTGCCGCTCAGGCTGTCGGCGATGAACGGCTGGAAGAAACTGCTGCCGAAGAGTGGCTCCAGACCGTACTGCCGGAACATGTCAGTAATTGCCCAGGCAACTCTTTGGCCGCTTATAGTTCCTGTTGCCCTTCCCTCATTCATGTCATCAGCCAGCCATTCCATGATGCGCATCTGTTTGGCTGGATAGATGATCTGCTCGTACATTGTGTATGGGCCCAGCGAACGTTTGCGCTCCTGTGCCTGTGATGAAAGTGGTGCAGGTAGAAAGATTACTGCTACCAGCGCCGACAGTATTATTTTATGTCTCCTTGTCACAGTATCCTAGTTATCAGATTCTTTCATAGCTTGACGAAATCCAAGAATCCTTTCATTTGCGTATAAGTGTCGAATTAACCGCGCGAATATACTAAACTTCTTTTAAATTTGTTGTATCCGGCAGGCTGGGACAGACTTCAAAGTCCAGAAGCCATGTATACTGACGGAAGAAGGTCTGCGTCCGTATGAAATGTGCTGGAGGGGTAGGAATGATTCATAATGAAAACCCCGGGCGGGAAAGGTTCCTGTCCGGGATCTCGTGTCTATACTGTCGGTTGTGCAGTCCGGGAAGGACTATGAGCCGAAGTTGTCGAAGAGGATGTTCTCGGGAGGTACTCCGAGGCTGTCCAGCATCTTGAGGACGGACTGGGTCATCATCGGAGGTCCGCACATCAGGTAGAGGCAGTCCTCGGGAGCCTCGTGGTTCTTGAGGTATGTCTCGTAGAGGACGTTGTGTACGAATCCGACCTTGTATGCCACTCCGGCTGCATCGGCCTCGGGATCCTGACGGTCGAGGGCCAGGTGGAACTTGAAGTTGGGGAAATCGCGCTCTATTTCGTGGAAGTCCTCGAGGTAGAAGGCCTCCTTCAGGCTGCGGGCACCGTAGAAGAAGTTGACCTTGCGGGCTGTCTTCTCGGTCTTGAACAGGTGCATGATGTGGCTTCTCATGGGAGCCATGCCGGCACCGCCGCCGATGAAGATGAACTCCTGGTCGGCAGGAGCGTTGTCCGGGATGAAGAACTCTCCGTAAGGGCCCGAGATGATCACCTTGTCACCCGGCTTGCGGGAGAAGATGTAGGACGAGCTGATTCCGGGAGGCACGTTCATGAAGCCGTTCTTCGCCCTGTCGAAGGGAGGGGTGGCGATACGGACGTTGAGCATGATGATATCGCCCTCTGCAGGGTGGTTGGCCATGGAGTAGGCCTTGAAGGTAGGCTCGGAGTTGTGGGCGTGCAGCTTGAACACTCCCATCTTCTCCCAGTCGGCCCTGTAGGGCTCCTCGATGTCCATATCCTTGTAGTCGATATCGTACTTGGGAATGTCGATCTGGATGTAGCCGCCGGAGCGGAAGTTGAGGTGCTCGCCTGCGGGGAGTTTCACTACGAACTCCTTGATGAAGGTGGCCACGTTCTTGTTGCTTACCACCTCGCACTCGAGCTTCTTGATGCCGAGGATGCTCTGGGGCACGAGGATCTTGAGGTCCTCACGCACTTTGACCTGGCATCCGAGCCTCCAGTTGTTCTGCTGCTGCTTGCGGGTGAAGAATCCTACCTCGGTGGGCAGGATGCTGCCGCCGCCGGAGAGCACCTGGCATTTGCACATGCCGCAGCTTCCGCCGCCGCCGCAGGCAGATGGAAGGAAGATCTTCTCATTGGAGAGGGTGGTCAGCAGGGAAGAGCCGGGATTGACATCGAGGACTCTCTCGCCGTTGTTGATGTCGATTTTGACATTGCCCTGGGGAGTCAGCTTGGCCTTGGCCACCAGCAGGAGGGCGACCAGGATCAGGGTAACTACCAGGAATGTGATGATTGATACTATAAGTAATGTAGTCATACTTCAGTCCTCCTATAATTGAATACCCATGAAGCTCATGAACGCGATACCCATGAGGCCGGTGATGATGAATGAGATTCCGAGGCCCTTGAGAGGCTTGGGAACGTTGGAGTAGGCGAGTTTCTCGCGGATGGCAGCGATAGCCACTATGGCGAGGAACCAGCCGATACCGGAACCGAGGGCATAGACTGTGGCGTAGCCGAGGTTGGCGAAGTCCCTTTCCTGCATGAAGAGGGAGGCACCCATCACGGCGCAGTTCACTGCAATAAGGGGCAGGAAGATTCCCAGTGACGAGTACAGGGCGGGGGAGAACTTCTCCACTATCATCTCCACGAGCTGAGTGATGGCCGCGATGACGGCGATGAAGATGATGAAGCTCAGGAAGCTCAGGTCGAGGTCAGCGAGAGCGGGGCTGATCCAGGACATGGCTCCGGGGGTGAGGAAGAACTTGTTGAGCAAGTAGTTGATAGGCAGGGTGACGAGGATTACGAAGATCACTGCGATACCCAGGCCGAAGGCCGTCTTGACATTCTTCGATACAGCCAGGAATGAGCACATCCCCAAGAAGTATGCGAAAATCATATTGTCGACGAATATCGACTTGACAAATAGACTTAAATATTCCATAGTGATGTGCTTTTATTATTTTTCTATAAGCTCTTTCTGAATGCCTCTCTGCAGCCAGATGAACAGACCTACCAGGATCAGGGCCATGGGAGGCAGGATGATCAGGCCGTTGTTCATGTATCCGGCTTCATACCAGCCGACAGGAATGATCTGATGTCCGAACAGGGTACCGGAGCCCAGGAGCTCGCGGATGAAGGCCAGAGCCACGAGAATCATACCGTAGCCGAGACCGTTGGCGATACCGTCAACGAATGAGGGCCAGGGCTTGTTGCCGAGGGCGAAAGCCTCGATGCGGCCCATGATGATACAGTTGGTGATGATCAGGCCGACGTACACGGAGAGCTGCTTGCTGACATCGTAGGCGTATGCCTTGAGGAACTGGTCGATGAGAATCACGAACAGGGATACGAGCACCAGCTGCACGATGATACGTATACGGTTGGGAATCGTATTTCTGAGGAGGGATGCGAACAAGCTTGAGAATCCGGTCACGAAGGTAACCGAGAGAGCCATCACGCAGGCAGGCTCAAGCTTTACGGTAACTGCCAGTGAGGAGCAGATACCCAAGACTAAGACCGTTACCGGGTTGGCCTTGAAAAACGGGTTTTGATATATTTCCTTTTTCATGATTATCTTTCAGCTTTCTGTTTTTCAAGATAAGGTTCATAATATTCGAGCCACTGACGGATGGCGTTCTCCAGGGCACGGCTGGTGATGGTACCGCCGGAGATGGCGTCGATCTCATGGGCGGAGCCTTCGGGAGCGCCACCCTTGACTACTGTCACGGATACCAGGCTGCTTCCGTCGAAGATGGACTTGCCGATGAACTGGCCGCTGAACGCAGGTGTGGCTATCTCGGCGCCCAGACCGGGAGTCTCGCCCTTGTGGAGGAAGGTAGCTCCGTAGATGGTGTTGTAGTCATCCTTGAGGGATACATAGCCCCAGATAGGACCCCAAAGACCGGCTCCGTAGATGGGGAAGATCTCGACCTTGCTGCCGTCGTCCAGGGTGCAGACGAAGACAGGGAGGGTGAGCTTCGAGACATCGGGATTGGCCTGCTTCATGATGTCGTACTGGGATTTCAGACCTGCTGTCAGGGCGAGGGAGAATGCGTCTCCTTCCACCTTGTTGCCCTGTGCGTCGACCAGATAGGAGTCGGTGATGTACTTGTTGAACTCCTGCTCTACGTAGGCGTTCTTGTCGGAGGCCTCGTCGGCGCCCTGCCCGAGGTTTACGGAGGACAGGATGCTCTGGCGGGTCTCGGTATTCACGTTGGCCTGCTGCTTGCCGCTCAGGGATACGGACACGTACGCGAGAACAGCAGCCACGATCACCACCATGACGGTGGAGTAGATGATAGTATATGTGTTACTGTTGGTATTCATAGTGTGATTCTCCCTTATTGATTGATTTGAGCTCTCTTGAGACGGTTCTTGATGTTCCTCTGAACTACACAGTAGTCAATCAGAGGAGCAAAGGTGTTCATGAGCAGGATGGCCAGCATCATTCCCTCGGGGTAACCGGGGTTGAACACTCTGAGGATGATGGTGAAGGCTCCGATCAGGAAACCGTAGATCCACTTGCCGGTCTCGGTCTGGGCCGAGGTCACGGGGTCGGTGGCCATGAAGACTGCTCCGAAGGCGAATCCGCCCATGATCAGGTGCTCCCATGCGGGAAGTGCGAGATAGGACGATGCGTCAGGAGCAAGGGCGTTGCAGAGGTAGCCTACGGCCAGTGCTCCGACAACGGTGGACAGCATGATTTTCCAGCTTGCCACTCCGAAGAACAGCAGGATGGCAGCACCGATGAGGATTGCAACGGTAGATGTCTCACCGGGACATCCGGGAATGAATCCGAGGAACATGTCCAGGGCTGAGGGCATATTGTTGAAATTGCCGAGAGCAGCATCCGCAAGGGGAGTGGCTCCGGAATATCCGTCTACGCCGGCGACCCAAACCTTGTCACCTGACATGCTGGAGGGGTAGGCGAAGAAGAGGAATGCCCTGGCGAGGAGTGCCGGGTTCCAGATGTTCATGCCTGTGCCTCCGAATACCTCCTTGCCGATGATGACTGCGAAGGCCACTGCGAGGGCGAGAATCCAGAGGGGGGTGGTGATGGGCACGATCAGGGGAATGATCATACCTGTTACCAGATATCCCTCATTGACCTCATGTCCGCGGATCTGTGCGGAGGCGAACTCTATGCCCAGACCTACGATGTAGGATACCAGGTAGAGGGGAAGTATCTTGAGGATGCCGAACCAGACCTTCTGCCAGAAGCCCATATCGATTCCGGCTGCGATGCTGTGCTGGTCTCCGATATTGTAGATACCGAAGAGGAGGGTGGGGATCAGGGCGACCACCACGATGATCATGACTCTCTTGAGGTCGTTGCAGTCCCTTACGTGCGAGCCGCTCTTGGTGACGGTGTTGGGCACTCTGAGGAATGACTGGAAGGCCTCGATGGTGGAGTCGAATATTGAGCCTTTTTTCTCTTTCTTTTCCATATTCTTATGCCATTTCTTTAATCATGAGGTCAATTCCCTTGGAAACGATAGCCTGTATGTCTATCTTCGAGGGGTCAATGTATTCACAGAGGGCGAAGTCCTCTTCGACAACCTCGTAGATGCCGAGTTGCTCCATCTTGTCGATGTCCTCGGCGATGATAGCCTTGAGCAGGTACACGGGATAGATGTTCATGGGGAATACCTGGGCGTACTTGTTGGTCATCACGAATGCTCTCACACCTCCGTTGAGGTTGGAGTCCATCTTGTATTTCTTCTTGGGAGTCAGCCATGAGAAGTATGTGGATGCAAAGCTGTACTTCTTGGTCCTGAAAGGCTTGGCCCATCCGAATGTCTCATAGTAGGTGCCTTCGGTGATCAAGGAGATGCAGTCGTCGTAGAAGCCCAGATAACCCTCCTTGCCGACATTGGTGCCGGTGAGGATGTTGCCGCTGATGTAGCGTACGGGGCAGCCCTGCTGGAGCTTCTCCACATTGTCGTTGACCATGTCGGCTATGCCGCTGAAACACATGCCGCTGATACATTTGATATAGCCCGGGGTGCTTACTCGGGGGCCTCCTACGGCCACTGTCTTGCGCATGTCCACCTTGCCGGTGTTGAAGAAACGGCCCATGATGGCCAGCAGCTGGAGATTGACTGTCCAGACCAGGTCGCCCTTGTTGATGGGGCAGATGTGATTGATCTGCACACCTACATTGCCGGCGGGGTGAGGTCCGTCGAAGATGTGGAACTCGACTCCGGAAAGCTTGTGGAAAGGAGAACTGGCGTGGGTTTTTGCGCAGAGACCGAAATGAATCTTGGGAGCAAGTTTTGCGAGTACATTGACGGCTGTCTGGATGTTGTCAACCTCGTCCTTGAGAATGTAGTCGTAATCCGCTGCCAGTGGAGCGGTGTCGAATCCCGAGATGTAGACGGCTTTGGGACGTATCTCAGGGTTGGGCACGATGCCGTAGGGGCGCTGCTTGATGCAGGGCCACAGACCGCTCTCCAGGAGGACGCTGACAGCCTGCTCGGCCGTGATGGCTTCGGGCTTGGGAAGATTGAACTCGGCATACTCCGTTTCCGGGTCAGCCTTGACTCTGACTTCGAGAAGCTTTCTCTTCTCTCCTCTGACAATTTCGCTGACAGTGCCGCTCACCGGTGAGGTGAACTTGATCTCAGGTCTCTTTTTATCGACAAAAAGGACGGTTCCGGCCTTGACGGCGTCACCTTCCTTTACTGCGAGTTTGGGGATAAGACCTTTGAAATCGGTTGGCTTGACTGCTACTGTCTCAGAAACTATCGTTTTGAGGATTTGGGCGGACGGCACACCCTCGACGGGAATGTCGAGCCCTTGTTTCAATTTTATATAGTCAACCATATCCTATATTATTATATATGAAAATTCGGGTGCAAATATAGATAAAACTTTTGTAGATTTGCGCTGAAAATTAAAAAGAATGCAATATGAATTTGTCGGGGTTGAACAGTGTTCAGCAAGAGGCAGTTAGATGTGCTGACGGAGCTTCAATAATAATAGCCGGAGCCGGTTCCGGGAAAACTCGCGTGCTTACGTGGAAGATAGCGTGCCTGATTGAGTCCGGGGTGGAGCCCTCCTCGATCATGGCTCTGACATTCACCAACAAGGCGGCCAAGGAAATGAAGGAAAGGATTGCGGCGATAGTGGGCAGGGACCGCTCGCGCCGTCTGTGGATGGGAACATTCCATTCCATATTCGCCCGTATTCTGCGTGAGTATGCCGATCTGCTGGGGTTCCCGAAGGCGTTCACGATATATGATGCTACTGATGCGAAGAACGCAGTCAAGATGTGCATCAAGGAACTCCATCTCGACGACAAGGTCTACAAGCCAGGCGAGGTGCTCTCCCGCATATCCACCGCGAAGAACTATCTGGTTACGGCAGAGGCATACATGAACAATCACGAGGCCATCCGCAAGGACACCCAGATGCGCAAGGGCCGTATATGCGATGTGTACAGGCTGTATTCGGAAAAATGCCGGAAGGAGGGAGTCATGGATTTCGACGATATCCTCCTGTACACCAATATCCTCCTGAACCGTCATCCTGAGGTGGCGGAGAATCTCAAGAATGTCATCTCGCATATCCTGGTGGACGAGTATCAGGATACCAACATGGCGCAGTACCGGATAGTCAACCTGCTGGCCCGCGACCGCCGCAACCTCACCGTAGTCGGCGACGACTCCCAGAGCATCTACGCCTTCCGCGGGGCAAGGATTCAGAACATCCTCAATTTCAAGAGGGACTATCCCGAGGCCAGGGAGTTCCGCCTGGAGCAGAACTACCGCTCGACCCAGGTAATCGTCAATGCCGCCAACTCCGTCATCGCCCATAATCAGAACCGCCTGAAGAAGGAGTGCTTCTCCGAGGGCGACCGGGGGGAGAAGATAGAGCTCATCAAGGCTTACAATGAGCAGGACGAGGCCTCGTCCATTGTCTCCTCCATCATGCGGCGCATCTATTCCTCCAAGGCCTCATACGATTCATTCGCCGTCCTCTACCGTACCAATTCCCAGTCGAGGGTGCTGGAGGAGGCTCTCCGCCGCCGCAATATACCTTATATTATATATGCCGGTCACTCCTTCTACGAGCGGAAGGAGGTCAAGAACATGCTGGCCTATCTCCGACTGGTGCTCAATCACAATGACAATGAGGCCTTCCGCCGTATAGTCAATCTTCCCGCCCGCGGGATAGGACAGACCTCCCTGAGCCGGCTCGGCGAGGCTTCCGCCGCCACCGGCATCCCGCTGCTGGAGATGTGCCGCCAGAGCGGTCTCGACCGCTTCGACATCAAGGAGTCCACTGCCGCCAAGCTCCGGATGTTCGTCGATATGATCGACGGCTACTCGTCCAGGATAGCCTCCGATGACGCCTACACCCTTGCGGTGGCGGTGGCGGAAGGTTCCGGATACCTCCCTTCGCTGAAGGCGGACCTGTCGGTTGAGGGCATCTCGGCTCTGGGCAATGTCTCCGAGCTGCTGAACGGCGTCAAGGAGTTCGTGGACCAGGAGGTCGAGGCAGCGGAGGAAATGGGAGAGCACGGCCGTATTCCCTCGCTCGAAGCTTATATGGAGAATGTCGCTCTGCTGACCGATGCGGACAATGCCGACGAGGAGGATGAGAACAACCGGGTCAAGCTGATGACTGTCCACGCCTCCAAGGGCCTGGAATTCCCCTACGTCTACATCTCGGGTATGGAGGAGAATCTTTTCCCCTCGTTCATGTCCGGTGAGAGCCTGGAGTCGGTGGAGGAGGAGAGAAGGCTCTTTTACGTCGCATTGACAAGGGCCGAGAAATCCGTCACCGTGTCATACGCCGGCAGCCGCTTCCTGAACGGGAAGACCTCTGCCTGCCGTCCGAGCCGCTTTCTCAAGGAGATAGATCCGCAGTATCTGGACGGAACGGTGGAGGATTATTCGACGGTAGGCGGCAATGATTATGATGAGGAATATGTCCCGCGGACGCCGGTCCGCACTGCTCCGGATATGTCCCGGCTCAGAAGGCTGACGCCTTCGGAATCCGCAGGCAGGCCGGCTGCTCAGGAAAGGGCACGCCATTCCGCTGCAGATGTGTCAGCAGGTGACGGTTCAGTGTCAGCAGGTGACCGTGTCATACATGACCGTTTCGGGACCGGAACCGTGGTTTCGGTGACCGGAACCGGCGGAGATGCGAAGGCAGTGGTGAAATTTGACGCCGGAGGTGAAAAAACTTTGCTTTTGAAGTATGCCAGACTCCAAAAAATATGATTTTGGCATGAATATTGTAATAAAATTAGACGAAGTTTTTCATAGTTTAAGTTTAGGTTAAGTAGCCGGGCCGCGTCCGATCTGAAGGATGGCGGCCCGGTGAATTTTTATATGGTCTCTGTCACAAAAAGTACCTTTCTGCATTGACTCCGGCATCAATAAAAAACACAACTATGGACAAAGTAGAAAGCAGACTTATGGCAAGAGATATGAAAGCAAACGAGAAAGGTTACCTTATGACAATAATCAGTGTCCTGTCGATAATATCGATAGGTGTAGTCGCGATGATTCTGGTGTAGATATTACAGCAGCACAATGTTGCTTCTGTCGTGTACATCTTTCATCGCGTTTCTTGTGTCGAATATGACGCGTGAATGATTCTGGACATAATTATAGTCTACACAGCTGTGGGCTGTGGTTATTACGACTATGTCACAGCTCCCCAGCAGATCTGCTGTCAGGGACGGTACTCCTGAATATACATTTCCCCCTTTTTTATCCTTGTATTCTTTTACCAGGGGATCGTAGAACAGGACTTCCGCCCCTTTTTTACGCAGTACATTTATGACCCTTATGGCCGGGCTCTCGCGGCAGTCGTCTATATCTGCCTTGTAGGCTATACCCAGAACAAGTATTCTGGAACCTTTCAAAGACTTGGAATAATCATTCAGGATATTGGCAATCCTTTGGGAGCAGTATTCAGGCATTCTGTCATTGATCATCATGGATGCCTCTATCATGGAAGTGTGGAAAGCATATTCCCGGACTTTCCAGCTCAGGTAATACGGATCAAGAGGAATGCAGTGCCCTCCAAGTCCGGGACCAGGATAGAATGCCTGAAAGCCATACGGTTTGGTGCGGGCGGCATCGATTACTTCCCAGATGTTGATTTTCATCCGTTCGCACAGCATGGCCATCTCGTTGATAAGACCTATGTTGATGTTCCTGTAAGTGTTTTCTAGTATTTTTTCCATTTCGGCAATTTCCGGAGACGAGACGGGATGTACGCCTCCTTTCAGGAAGCTGTTGTACATGGCGCATATAGCTTCTTGCGCATCACTTCCAAGAGCACCTACGACCTTTGGGGTGTTTCCAGTTTTGTAATTCGCGTTGCCCGGATCTACTCTTTCCGGAGAGAATGCCAGGTAGAAATCTTTTCCGCATACCAGACCGGATCCTTTTTCCAACAGTGGTTTCACGATATCGGTGGTGGTGCCTGGAAAAGTAGTAGACTCCAACACCACCATCGTATCTTTTTTGAGGTGTCCGGATATTTGGATAGAAGAATGTTCGATGAATGAAAGATCCGGTTGCTGGTGGGTGTCAAGCGGCGTTGGAACGCAGATGGCTATGAAATCCGCTTCGGAAATTCTGCTGAAGTCAGTGGTCGCCTCCAGCCCCCCGTTGAAGATAAGGCTGTTGAGGGTATCTGAATCGACATCGGAAATATAGTTGTCTCCGCTGTTTACTTTGTTTACTTTCTCCTCAAGCAGATCGAAGCCTATGGTGTGGTATCCGGCTCTCGCTATTTCCACAGCCAGTGGCAGCCCCACATATCCCAGCCCCACAACTCCGGCTACAATTTCCCTATTCTCTATTTTCTTGAGCAACTGTTCTTTCATCTCGTTCTATTTAAAGTAGCGCAAAGATATACCTTTTTATCACAATATGTCATTCGAGCTGAAATTCCTTGACGTTTTTTACACCGGGATATCCGTAGTAGCTTTCAATGTCGCCTTTGACGTAAATTTTCTTCCCGATAATTTCAGGGTGGTCGACAGGATTAAGGGCGCTTCTTACATCTCCTTCAGGCAGCTCTATCGCCGCGCAGTTCTCTCTTTCCGTGACCCCGGCATTGTCGGCCATGGCAAGATGTGTGGCTTTTGTGAAAGGCGGTTCTACCTTAATATTTGCAGTTGAGACATCTCCTCCGATCACATAGCCGCAGACCCAAACCTCCTCTGCCCCCAAGTGCATGCTCAAGTCTGCTACTTTCAGGGCTTTTTCAATTGAGGAACCGTTGTTCCCGCTGCCAACCATATAGTCTTCGTATATCCAATTACGGGATGTGTCGATCTGTATTGAGAAGGAATCCGGACTTTCATTAGAAGCAGAGAGCTTTATGGTCAGTATATCAGCCGCATTGAGCTGTCGTGACAGAATCGGTATCTCGTTTTCGTCCTCGGTGCATACTACCCTTAAAATACCTGGAAGAAAATATCCTGTCCGGCTTTCTGTGTAGGGATATGCCAGTGAGTAGTCTTCGGATTTAATACTGACCTCAGAGTTGAAAAACCTGTCTCTGAAAGAGTCTGTGAATAAAAGTTTCATGCCGCAGTTGAGCTGTGTGCAGCCGAAGGCTACTGACAAGGTCTGTCCGCTGCCGGTCACGACAGTCCTGTAGTCTCCGAATTGAGGGGATGAGAAGGCCGGCTCTTCGAATTCGATGGAATACAGTGCGACATCGTAAGTCCCTGCCGCTACCGGCATAGGGTCCGGGCGTTCTCCATAAGGACCTTGATAAATGGATTTTCCGTCAGCGCCGGTGACGCTCAGGATAAAGTCACTGGTGTCAGGAAGCACAATGTCGCTCCCTCTTGACTTGAGCTGCATGGCAAGCCGGTTCATGGAGTAGGAACTGTAGTCGGAAGACAGTGTAAAAGAAATATACGCATCTCCCTTCATCTCGTCTTTTGTGCAGGCCGACAGCACCGCTGCCCCTGCAAACAGGATGACGAGCCCTTTCAACATTCTCTGTCTCATACAATTTCTTTTATTGTTAAATCCGAGGGCAAAAGTAGTGATGAAAAAAACTGTAAACATGGAATAAAAAAAACGTGTGAGAATTTATTTGATTTTAAAAAATATTAAATTTGTAACGACAACGCTAACCTACATTAAATATGTATCGCATAACTACTCACCCGATTCTTCCCGTACCTGCGGAAGATCTTGTATCATTTAAATTTGAGGGTAAAACAATAACAGGGCAGAGGGGGCAGACCATAGCCGCCGCCCTGCATCAGGCCGGCTGTCCTGTACACAGTCTCAGTCTCGACCACCGCAAGAGGACCATGGAGTGCGGTATCGGCAAGTGCGGAGCCTGCGAGATGCTCGTGGACGGCAAGATCCGCCGTATCTGCATAACCAAGGTAGACGGTGTCCGGGAGGTCGCCAGGCTCAGCTCCGACAGCGGTTTCAAGGGCGTTCTGGTCACTGAGAAGGACGGCCGGGTGGAGGAAAAGGAAGTCTACAAGACAACAGTGGCCATTATCGGTGCCGGTCCTGCCGGTCTGGCAGTCCGCGAGGAACTGTTGAAAGAAGGTGTGGACTGTCTGGTAATCGACAGCAACAGCGAGATTGGCGGTCAGTTCCTGATGCAGACCCACCAGTTCTTCTTCTTTGAGAAGGAGAAACGTTTCGGAGGGATGAGGGGATTCGATATAGCCAGGACCCTGGCCGGGGACTCTCACGAAGGTATCATGCTGGACTCTGTGGTCTGGGATATCCTAGAGGGCAAAAGGCTGGCGGTCAAGAATATCGCTACCGACAAGGTCTTCTATGTGGATACAGACGAGCTGGTCATCGCTACCGGTGCCGTGCCCTTCATGCCGGCCTTCAAGAACGACGATGTGCCCGGAGTCTACACCGCCGCCGTGGTCCAGAGGATGATGAACACCCAGTTTACGCTCCTGGGCAAGAACATCCTTACGGTCGGAGCCGGCAACATCGGCTACCTGACATCCTATCAGGCCATGCAGGCCGGGGCCAACGTCAGGATGATCATCGAGGGCATGCCCCGCGAGGGAGGCTTCCCCGTGCAGGCCAACAGGGTGCGCCGTCTCGGCATCCCTATTCTGACCTCCCATGTGCTGGTGGAGGCTGTACCCAACGCTGACCATACCGGCATTACCGGAGCCATCATCGCCGAGTGCGAGAACTTCAAGCCCATTCCCGGCACCGAAAGGCTCATCGACGGAATCGACTGCATCAACATCTGTACCGGACTTATGCCTGACAACCAGCTCTTTGTAAAGGGCAATGCCGTCTTCGGCCGCAGCTGCCACGGAGTCGGCGACTCCGTCCGTATCGGCGAGGGTACCTCAGCCGTCCTCCGTGGAAGACAGTGCGCGTATGAGATTCTCCAGAACCTCGGCCGCCGCTTCAATTATGACAGCTACCTTCAGGTCTCGAAGGAATACATTGACTCCCAGCAGCATCCCGTAAGGATTCTCCAGGAGCCCGCGATGCCCTCCGCAGAGAGAGCCGTTGCCGCTCCATTTGTAATCATGGACTGCCTCTACGGATTTGCCTGCAACCCCTGCTCCTTCTCCTGTAAGCAGGGCGCCATCACCAAGAGCTCGACCTCGACTACTCCCAAGCTGGACTACGACAAGTGTATCGGCTGTATGCAGTGCGTGTACCAGTGTCCGGGCCTGGCTATTTTCGGCTACGATACCCGTGCCGGCAAGCTCTTCCTGCCTATCGAGTACGAGGTACAGGAGGGTTCCGAGGTATTCCTGGTGGACGACAACGGCAGGAAGGTCGGAGAGGGCGTCATCGAGAAGATCATGCTCAAGCCCAATAAGACCAATGTGGCCCGCGTCAAGGTGGATCAGCTCTATGACGGCAGCGTGCTGACCGATGCCCGCGGCTTCATCGTCAAGGAGCGCTATCCCGCTCCGGTGGAGATGAAACCGGCTCCCTCGGTGGACGGCAAGACCTATATCTGCCATTGCGAGGACCTTACATTGGAGAGGATACTGGAATTGATAGGCGACTGCAAGACTATCTCGGCCGACGAGCTCAAGCACATCTCCCGTCTGGGCATGGGACCATGCCGCGGCAAGCGCTGTCTCCCGAGGGCCAAGTCCGCCCTGCGCCCCTACGGCATAGAGGTGACCGGCGACTTCACCCCCCGTGCGCCCATGGCCAGTCTCGTGGAGCTGGGCAATGTCATCAACAAGGCCGGGGCTGAGAAGATTGTCCTGCCGTCCGGGGCTGTTGCCGACGGCGGTAAGGTGGGGGCTCTCGTAGCCGGAGGCGGTATGGCTGGCTCAGCGGTGTTCCGCTATCTGGCCGAGGCCGGTTTTGCTCCCGTGCTGGTCAATAAGGACCGCGGCAGCTCGTGGAGAAATATCGCCGGCGGACGTCCGGCATTCTCCCTGCCCGCGCTGGCCGACATCGCCAACCACAACCTTGAGATATTCCGTAACCTGCAGCAGCATGCGAATATCGACTTCCGCCTGATCCGCTATGTCAACTTTGCCCATGATGACGCGACATACCGCTCTCTCGACGCCGCCCGCGCCTGGTCCAAGGCCTACATGGTGGATCCCAAGGATTTCCAGAAAGAGATATCGCCCTACATGCGTCCGGGTCTGGACATGTACGTGGCAGCTCAGGTGACAGAGGACTGCTGGCAGGCCACTCCGGGCAAGACCATCAACGCCGTCCGCCTGATAGGGCGCAGCCACGGCGGCCGGATCCTCGAGGAGACCGAGCTGGTGGATGTACGCAAGGTAGGCGGAGAATACGAGGTGCTGGTACGCGACAGTGCCCGCCGCTACACTAGGTTCCGCACGGAGATATTTGTCAATGCCCTCGGATACGGTGCGGAGAAATTCGCCCACATGCTCGGCATCGAGACCGGCCTGTATCCTGTCAAGCACCAGGCCTTCATCACCAAGCGTCTGTCGCTGCTGGGCAAGGAGGGGGCACCTCTGGACATGCTTATCGACCGCCGTCATTACAAGGGCTTCTCGGCTGTCTACGGGCAGCAGCTCGCCGATACAGGTCAGATTATCGGCTGCGCCTCTCCGGCCACCGATCCTGCAGAGGCCGGGAAGGATCTCAGAATCAATACCCAGGCCTTCCTCGAGATAGCCTCCGAAGTCTTCTCCGAGTGGATCCCCGCTCTCAAGGAAGTCGGTATCCAGGCCACCTGGGCAGGCTACTATGTGGAGCCGCGCTATATCGTCGATCCGGCCCTCGGCCTCTTCATCGGCATGCGCGGCCACGGCTTCATGCTCTCGCAGTACATCGGCAAGCTATACGTGGATGCCCTCCTCGGCCGTCCCGTGCCAGAGTACTTCAAGGACCTGGCCCTCAGCGGCACCGGCCTCAGCGAGCAGGCCTTCAAATAGCCTTCCGCAGATATCTTCAATTCAGGGCGCGGCACTTTTATGTCACGCCCTGTTTGCTTAAACGGAAAAATTAAGGAAAATGGAAAAGAAAGCACTGATTACGGAAATGGAGGATGTGCGCCGGATGCTGAGGCCGAGGCGGGGGGATGCGCACAAGGGGGATTTCGGACATGCGCTGCTGGTGTGCGGTTCGCGTGGGATGGCCGGGGCGGCTGTTCTGGCCGCCATGGGGGCATTGCGCTCCGGCTGCGGCCTGGTGACGGTGCATCTGCCTGAGTCCGAGCGGACGGTGATTCACTGCACCTGCCCTTCAGCTATGGTGGACTGCGACCCTCAGGGGCATTTTTCCGCATTGCCCTCAAATATGGAGCGGTATGCAGCAGTAGGATGCGGGTGCGGCCTCGGACGGCATCCTGAGACGGAGGCGGCCCTCAGAAGCCTGCTGCGTGCATGGCATCGGCCGATGGTCCTGGATGCGGATGCCCTGAACATCATTGCCGCCGGGCCGGATTTGCTTGGACTAGTGCCTGAAGGCTCAATTCTCACACCCCATCTCGGAGAGCTCCGCCGTCTGGTGGGCGAATGGGCCACTGCGGAGGAAAGGTTGGCGAAAGCTGCTGACCTGGCCGGCCGGACACGCAGCTGTGTGGTGGTCAAGGGGCCGCATTCGGCTGTAATCTCTCCGGTCGGACAGGCGGCATTCAACACCACAGGCAACCCGGGGATGGCCACCGGCGGCAGCGGAGATGTGCTGACCGGCTTGCTGACCGGGCTGCTGGCCTCTGGCTATGGGGCGTATGAGGCGGCCCGCATGGGAGTATGGCTGCACGGCAGGGCGGGAGATGCCGCAGCATTACGCTATGGTGAGAACAGTATGAACAGTCAGGACATCGCGGCATGCATTCCGGAGGCTTTCCTGGCGATAGAAAAAGGAGTATGCTGATAATTTTCGGATTTCTATTGGCCGGTTTTTTGTGCGGCTACCTTCTGCGTAAATTCAGGGTGAGGTGGATGAGTCGGGTGACTACATGCCTTATCTGGATACTGTTGCTTTTTCTTGGCCTGGAAGTGGGATGCAACAGACAGCTGATAGAGAGCCTGCCTACATTGGGACTGGAAGCAGTTGCCGTAGCTGTGGCGGGGGTACTGGGAAGCTGCCTGATGGCGATGGTGCTATGGAAATGGGTGTCCCGTGGGAATACCCGCAGAGGAAAAGATGCGAATATGACACTTGCGGATAAGGAGGACGCAGAACGATGAAGGACAGTCTTATTATCATAGGATTTTTTGCAGTCGGTATATTGTTGGGTGTATGCGGCCTGGTCCCTTCGGAACTGATAGGATCCGGTATGGCGATGTATGCTCTCTACGCATTGATTTTCAGTGTGGGATTCAGTGTCGGAAACAATCCTGATATTCTCAAAGAATTCAAGAAACTGAATCCGCGTCTGGCCTTGCTGCCGGTAATGACTATCTTTGGAACTCTTGCTGCCACGGCTCTGTTGGGAATTGTCCTGCCGCATCGAACGGTCCCGGAGACGATGGCTGTAGGATCAGGTTTTGCCTATTATTCACTGTCCAGTGTGCTGATTACAGAGTATATCGGTGCCGAGCTGGGAACAGTAGCGCTTATCTCGAACATAGTCAGGGAATTCATAACCCTGGTGTCGGCACCTCTGCTGGTCCGCTGGTTCGGCTCTCTGGCGGCAATTTCATCCGGAGGTGCGACTACCATGGATGTGACATTGCCAGCTATTGTCCGCGCCAGTGGGAAGAAGTATACCGTGCTGTCTATGTATCACGGTTTCGTGGTCGACTTCGCAGTTCCTTTTTTGGTTACATTCTTTTGCTCACTGCAGTAGCTGTTAATTGAATTTTTACTAACTTTGGGCGGATTTTTAAAAGAATATATGGAAAATCTGGAATATAGAATTGCAAAGGGGCTTCTGGACATAGAAGCTGTCAGACTCAGCCCCGAAAAGCCCTTCCTATGGGCGTCAGGACTTCATTCTCCTATTTACTGTGATAACCGTAAGGCCTTGTCCTACCCTGATTTCCGCAAGACTATCTGCGAAGCTATGATAGAGGTGATCAACGCGGAGTTCAAGGATGTGGATGTTATAGCCGGTGTGGCTACAGGAGCCATTGCCTACGGAGCCATCGTTGCAGAGATGACGGGTAAACCTTTCGTCTACATCCGTTCCAAAGCCAAGGACCACGGTATGGGCAACCAGGTCGAGGGAGTGCTCCGCGGAGGCGAGAGGGTAGTGGTCATCGAGGACCTCATCTCCACCGGTCAGAGCAGTCTGGCCGCTGTGGACGCCCTGCTCAAGTGCGGAGTACACATCGCCGGCATGGTGGCCATCTTCTCCTACAATTTCGACCGTTCACGCCGCGCTTTCGAGAACGCGGATGTGGAGCTGCACACCCTCTCCAACTACGACACCCTCGTGGATGTGGCTCTGGATACAGGGTATATAAAGGAAGGGGATGTGAAGATGCTGAAGGAGTGGAGATACGACCCGGACAAGTGGAGCAAGGATCATGAGTGATGTGACTAAGGTGACCGGCCGTGAGGTTCTTCTGAAGCGGCCGCCAATGGTGCTCTTCGGCCTTTTCGGAGATCTCAGTCTGCTGGTGCAGAATGTCCCGGAGGAATACGGCGGCAAAATTACGGCCGACCGCGACAGCGTCCGTATCGAGTACAAGGGCATCAGCCTCGGATTCGTAGTTGCCCGCCGCGAGCCTTTCTCCCTCGTCGAGCTCAAGGACGACGGCAAGTCTTTCCTGAATTTCTCGGTGACCTTCCACATGGACCCTGTAGGTCTTGACTCGACTCTTTTCCACATAGAACTGGCAGCGGAGCTCAATTTCATGATGAAGATGATGCTCGGAAACAAGCTTCAGGAGATGGTGGACAGCATCACCGATCAGGTAGAGAAAGCAGTGAACAGTTATGCGGAGGGCAATCCTGTGGACTTTTCCAATATCAAGCCCCCGGTCAATTTCAGCTGACACCGTCTTGCGATGCAGACACTGCCGGAGGCATTTATCAGACAGATGACCATCTCCCTCGGTCCCGAAAGGGCGGGGAAGGTGGTTTCTTATATTACCGGAACGCAGCCGTCTACTGCTGTCAGGATCAATCCTTTAAAATTGAATGATATTCCCCCGGGGTTTTCCTGCGGGGAGATGACTTTCTCACGCTGGGGACGTCTGCTGGCAGAGCGTCCGCTGTTTGCCCTCGACCCCTTGTTTCATGCCGGAGCGTACTATGTCCAGGAGGCGTCGTCCATGTACCTGGAGAGTATTCTGCCGCTTATGAAAAATATGCGGGCGGAGCGTCCGGACGGAACATTCAGGGTTCTGGACCTCTGCGCTGCGCCGGGAGGCAAGAGTACCCATCTGCTGTCCATGCTGCGGGAGATTCCCGGTTCTGTACTGGTGAGCAATGAGGTAATCCGTTCGAGGGCTGCTGTGCTCAGTGAGAATATTTCCAAGTGGGGAGCGGCCAATGTGTGGGTAACAAACAATGACCCGGCGGATTTCCAAAGGCTTGGAGAATATTTCGATGTGATAGTGGTGGATGCTCCGTGTTCAGGCGAGGGAATGTTCCGCAAGGATCCTGAGGCAGTGGCACAGTGGTCCGTGGACAATGTTCGCCTGTGCGCCTCCCGTCAGCGCCGCATCCTCTCCGACATCCTGCCCTGCCTGCGTCCAGGCGGACTTCTGGTCTATTCGACATGTACTTTCAATCCTACAGAGGATGAGGACAATACATCATGGCTGTCTGCCGGCTGCGGACTGGAACTGCTGGAACAGAAGCATTTTTATCCCGGGGATTCCGGAGCGGGAGAGGGATTTTTCTTCTCGGTTCTGCGGCTGCCTGACTCCGGGAAGGATGGCCGGAGGATGTTAAAATCGGTGAAGAACGGCAAGACGGGCGTGTACCGGTGTTTCAAGGAGAGCATTCCGTGGGTGAAGGACGGTATGTCCGTATTCCGCCGCGGCTCTTTTCTCAAGGCGTTCCCCACGGTTGTGGCGGAGGAGATGCAGGGCCTGGAGGAGATATCAGGTCTGAGAGTCATGATGTCCGGGTGTGTAGTGGCGGAGGTGATGGAGGGGCGGGCCGGAAAGGCGGTTCTGCTGCCGCAGTATTCGCTGATACAGGGAGAGGCCTACCTCCGCGGCAGTCTTCCGGAAGTGGAGACTGGGCAGGAGGAGGCTCTGGCATACCTGCGCCGCGGCAGTACAGTTCTCAGGGATGCACCGAAGGGGTACGTGGTGCTGACCTATTGCGGAGTGCCTTACGGGCTGGTCAAGAACCTGGGCAGCCGCTGCAACAATCTGCTGCCGCCGTCACTGAGGCTGCGCAGCGCGAAGGACAACAGTTAATTCATCTGCTTATGAATGTTATTATAATAGGTGCAACTTCCGGTATAGGCCGTGCAGTAGCGGAGATTTACGTAGCTCGGGGACACCGTGTCGGTATTACGGGCAGGCGGGCCCACCTGCTTGAAGAGACCGTCAGCGGCTCTCCTGCAGGAAGTGTCTTTCCGAAGGCATTCGATGTGACTGATGACAGGGCGGCTGAGTATCTTTCAGAGCTGGTGCATGAAATGGGAGGCGTGGATGTCTGTCTGTATTCATCCGGCTACGGTCACACCAACACAGCTTTGGAACCTACTCTGGAACTGGGACAGATCGATGTCAACGCCAAGGGGTTCGTGCGCTGTGCCGTATGGCTGTTCAACTATTGGGCGGACAACGGGCTGAAGGGACATCTGGCAGTGATATCTTCCGTGGCTTCGATTCTCCCCCTGGGTGTCTGTCCGTCTTATTCCGCGACCAAGAAGTTCGAGGCTTTTTATCTGGAAGCCATGCGGCAGCTGGCCGTGATACGCGGGGCTGATATCAGCATGACCGCCGTAAAGCCCGGTTTCGTGGATACTGACTTTATACATGGACGGCATTTCCCCATGACAATCCGCAGGGACAAGGCCGCTGCAATGATAGTCCGTGCGATAGAACGCCGTAAAAGAACTGTGGTGATAGACCGGCGCTGGGCTGCGCTTGGAGTCCTGATGCGCCTGCTGCCTCCCCGCTTGTGGACCTGGGGAGGACGTTTTTTCAGACCTTACCGTGATTTATTCTGACCATATGAAAAAAAAACGGTGCGCTTGGTTCGGGCGCACCGTTTTTCAAATTTCCAGTGATGTCTGTTAGAGCTCCTCGAAATTGATGTCGGAGAACTGTGAGTTGCCCTCGTCATCCCTGGAAGAGGGGCGGTGCTCCTCTTCCATAGTTCTTTCTACTACGGGAATGGGGCATTTTTCCTTGATGAAAGCTATGACTTCCTCAAGTCCCTGTGTGAACTTTTCGAAGTCTTCCTTGTAAAGGAAAATTTTATGCTTGTCGTAGGCGAAGCGGCCGTCCTTCTCTATTCTCCTCTTACTCTCGGTGATGGTGAGATAGTAGTCGTTGCCCTTGGTTGCCTTCACATCGAAAAAGTATGTCCTTTTTCCCGCGCGCACAGGTCTCGAGTATACATCGTCTCCGTTGCGCTCCATAGCTGCTGCATTATCAATGTCTTCTGAGTACATCTTTATTAAATTTTATAAAATTTGACACAAATATAGAGTTTTTTCTCATCTAAAAAGTATATTTGCAAAATGTTTTAAAAATATTGTATGCTCAACCGTCGATTGATAAGGATAAAAGTCTTCAAAGTTCTTTACAGTGTGGTGGCCTCAGGCTCTGATTCTCTGATAGAAGCCGAGAAAACACTCAGCTATTCATGTGAGAAGACTCTCCATCTGTACTATTTCATGCTCAATGCTGCGGTCGCTCTGCGGAATGCCGCCCAGACCAAGATAGAGACCGGTCTTAAAAAGTTCAATCCGACTCCAGAGGAGCGCAATCCCAACCGGAAGTTTGCCCTTAATGCGGTGTCCTCATATTTGGCCGGTGACCCTCGTTTTGTCAAGTATTGCGAGGACCATGGCCTGATGTGGAACGATGACCTGGCACCGTTCATCCGCAAAACACTCCAGACCCTTTCGACCAGGGACTATTTCCAGGAATACATGACCTCCGAAACATCCTCAATGGCTGAGGACTGCAGCCTGTTCATCAATATTTTCTCAGACCTGGAACTTTTTGAGGACAACGAGGACCTGGCCTCGACACTCGAGGACCTGTCCGTCTTCTGGACTGACGATCTGGGCTTTGTACTCTCCGCTATAGTGCGCAATATAGAGTATCTCCGTTCTCACGGTACTCTGCCTGTTCCCGGAGTTTTCCTCAAGGATGACGACCGTGAGTTCGCCGTGGAGTTGCTCAGAGCTGCGGTCAGGGGGTACGGCAGGTATATGGACATAGTGGTGTCCAATACCAGCAACTGGGATCCTGACCGTGTAGTGACAACGGATCTGGTACTTATCGTACAGGGCATAGCCGAGGCAGTGCGTTTCCCCAACATACCTCTGAAAGTGACCATCAACGAGTATGTTGAGATATCAAAGTTCTACAGTACCGGCAACAGCAAGGTGTTCGTCAACGGTTTGCTGGACAGGATTCTGCGCAAGATGGTGGATACTGGAGAGGTCGTCAAGACGGGCAGAGGCCTCATTGAGAATTAGAAAAAATTCCTATATTTGTTCACTAAATAATTAAAGAAAAGAAAAATGAATCTGATTACAATCTTCCTTCTCCAGACTCAGGCACAGCCTCAGGGTGAGCCTACATTTTTTCAGCAGTACTCTTTCCTGATACTGATGATTCTTATCTTCGTGGTGATGTATTTCTTCATGATCCGTCCTCAGCAGAAGAAGCAGAAAGAGGTCGTGAAATGGAGAGAGTCCCTGAAGAGAGGAGACAAGATAGTTACCGTGGGCGGCATTTACGGCACGGTAGCCGAGGTAAAGGACACTTTCCTGATTGTGGAGATTGACGCAAACGTGAGAATACGCGTGGACAAGTCTTCAGTGGTAAAGGATATAACTGACGTACAGAATAGATAATCTGGACTGATGGCCTCTGAAAGCGGAATCACCGGCAGTGAAAAAGACCGTAAGGACGGAAAGGAGTGGCTCCTGCTGCTGCTTTCCCTCCTTTTGGCTTTTGTTATATGGCTCCTGCACAGCCTTTCACTCCAGTATTCCGTATTTTTTGAGTACAATGTAGTTCTCAATTCCTCGCTTGAAGGCCGTTCCCGCAGCGCTGTTTCGGAGGATGTGCTTATCGTCCGCGGCCGCTCTGAAGGATATTATATCCTCCGGCAGCGGATAGGGAGGCGCAAGACTATAAATGTCTCAGCTCCAGCCACGGCCCTTGTGCATGAGGATGGAGATGTGTTTTCGGTAGGTTGCGAGAATATTAAAAGCAACATCGTAGAAGCTCTTGGCGGCAATGTAGACCTTGAGTTCATCGTCTCGGACTCACTTGATTTCACATTTCCCAGAATAACCAGCAAAAGAGTGCCTGTCGCACCGAAGACTTCGATTGTCTTCAACGGTCAGTATATGCCTTTAGGCCGGATTGAGCTCAGACCTGACAGTGTGGATATCTATGGTGATGCCCGTCTGCTGGAGACTGTGGATTCGGTGATGACCGAGACCATATCAGCTTCCGGAGTCGACGGTCCGATACAGGGTATCATTACTCTGGTCCCTATCCGCAGAGTGGATTACTCCGAGGACAACATATATTATTCGCTGAATGTGGTGCGCTATATCGAGGAGACTATGGACGTGCCTATTACAGCGGTCGGAGTCCCGGAAGGGAAAGAACTGTACGTGCTTCCTTCCAAGGTCAGGCTGACCTATCGAAGAGTTTTCAGCGGCACACAGTACAACCAGGATGATTTCGCACTGGTTGTTGACTATGCGGATTTTATCAATACCATTGATTCAGAATTGATTCCTGAGCTTGTAAAGAAACCTGAAGGAGTAATCTCATGGGAGATGTCGCCCAGGTATGTGGACTGTATACTTTTGGAAAGCCGACAGAAACCATGATGCGGACACTGGCTGTTACCGGAGGAATAGGCAGCGGCAAAAGCTATGTTGTACGGATGTTCGCTGCGCTCGGGGTTCCTGTCTATGATGCCGATGCCCGTACAAAGGAATTGTATGTCTCTGATAGCGGGCTTCTCATGCGCCTTCAGGAACTTTTGGGAAAAGACCTGCTCACGGACGGTATGCTGGACCGGCGGTATATGGCCTCAAGAATATTCTCTGACAGACAATTGCTGTCAAAGGTAGAGGCGGTGGTGTTTCCTGGGGTAATTCAGGATTTCATGCGGTGGAGGCAGGCGGTGGAAGATGAAATTACAAGGAGCGGGACATCGGCCCCCGGTTTTGTAATCATGGAGTCTGCCATTTATTTGGAAAAGCCGGCTTTGTCGGGAATAGCTGACAGAATACTGACCGTCACATGTCCCGAAGAACTGAGGATCAGACGTGTCATGGCACGGTCCGGTATGTCCAGGGAGCAGGTGCTGGAACGGATGGCAAACCAATGGAGTGACGGGAGGCGGACAGCTCTCTCGGATTTTACGATACTCTCTGATTTCAATCATCCGCTGTTGCCCCAGGTTTATGATGTTTATACGGAAATGAATAAGTTTAACTTTAATAAATTTTAAAAACATGAAAACAGATTTACAGCAGATATTGTCAATTACCGGTGAACCGGGTCTTTTCCGTTATGTGTCCCAGGCCCGTAACGGTATGATTGCAGAGTCTTTCATTACTGGGCGCCGTACAGTATTCGGCCCTCATGCGAAAGTATCCTCTCTTTCGGATATTTCAATTTATACGGAAGATGGAGAAACGCCTCTGAAAGAGGTGCTGCTTAAGATGAAAGAGATGCTTGGTGATGAAAATGCTCCGGATCCCAAATCCGGGCCGGAAGACCTCAAGGCGTTTTTCGGCAAGGCACTGCCGGGTTATGACGAGGACAGATTCTATCCCTCACATATGAGGAAGGTGGTCTCCTGGTATAATCTTCTCAAGCAGTATGCCTCTCTGGATTTCGAGGCGCCGGATAAGGAAACCGGAGTATCGGAAACTGAGCCGGGTGAGGAGGTAAAAAAGTAGTATGGGCGCCGGCGGTAAAAGAGTCCGGGTCGTGACTATGGGGTGCTCGAAGAACCGTGTGGACTCCGAGCACCTTCTTATGCAGCTTGCCGCGGCAGGATGGGACGTGTCGCCTGAGGATGTGCCTTTGGAACAGGCTGGTGTCGATGTGCTTGTAATCAACACCTGCGGTTTTATCCTGGATGCCAAAGAAGAGTCTGTGGATGCCATTCTGGAAGCTGTGGATGCAAAGAAGAGGGGCGTGATATCCTGTGTCTATGTCATGGGATGCCTTTCCCAGAGATATAGGGATGAGCTGCCTTCTGAAATACCCGAGGTGGACGGATGGTTCGGAGCATTTTCTACAGCCCCTCTCCTCAATGCCATGTCCGTGAAACCCGACCCGTCTTTGGAAACCAGACGTTTCCTTACGACTCCGCCGCATTATGCCTATCTTAAGATTTCTGAGGGCTGTGACCGCAAGTGCTCCTACTGCGCCATACCGGGTATCCGCGGTCCGCACGTGTCAGTGCCAGAGGAGAAACTTCTGGATGAGGCGGAGGCTTTGGCAGGAAACGGTGTCAAGGAGTTGATAGTCATAGCCCAGGATACGACATTCTACGGTCTGGATATCTACGGCCGGAGACAGCTGGGGCACTTGTTGTCCCGTCTGACAGAAATAGGCGGAATAGAGTGGATCCGCCTTCTGTATTCCTATCCGGCTTCATTTCCTCAGGATGTTCTGGAGATTATGGCCTCATCTCCCAAAATATGCAAATATCTGGATATACCGCTCCAGCATTCGGCGGATCCTGTGTTGAAGGCTATGCGCCGTTCGGTGGACGGCCGGCAGACCCGTGCGCTGGTGGATAGCTTCCGCCGTATGGTTCCAGGCATAGTCTTGAGAACGACAATGATGGTGGGACATCCAGGAGAGGGGGAGAGAGAATTCGATGATCTGCTGTCTTTTGTTAAGGATTATCCCTTCGAGCGTCTCGGGGCTTTCGCATATTCGGAGGAAGAGGGTACTTGGGGGGCACAGAATTTGAAGGATGAAGTACCGGAGACTGTAAAACAGGAGAGACTTGACGAACTTATGGAACTGCAGGCGGGAATATCCTTGAAATTCAATGAAAGCCGTATCGGCAGTATAGAGAGAGTCCTGGTCGACTCCTGTGATCCGGTCAGCCGTGTATGTACTTGCAGGACCTCGAAGGAAGCACCTGAAGTAGATGGAGAGGTAATTCTGGAATGTCCCGGAAACGGTCCTTTGCCTCTGCCGGGAACGTTCGTGGATGTGCGTATTACCGGTGCTGACGAGTATGATCTCAATGCTGAATTGTTGTAACGCTTTAACAGATGAAAATGACAAAACCGTTGTTGCTGCTGGCCTTGCCGCTTATGCTGGCTTTTACTTCCTGCAGCCCTTTGCTTTATACATTGCCGGTGGAAAAACTCTCCGGTAGTGAGATGATTGTGGATTTTCAGGGGGAATTGCCCGGAATTATATCGCTCGTTGAGCGCGGAAGCCGTGATTCCGCGCTTTTTTCCGCAATGGCTGTCGGAATGGCAGAACGTCTGGAGCAGGATCTGGGTATTGATTCCGGATCTGTGCCGGTATATTCGATGTACGCAGATGAAGTAAACATTGCTGATTCAGGTGTCGTAAGATACCTGCATGATGCTGTCGGAACGGATTTTCTGATAATAGCCGACTCGATGAGACTAGGAGACTTCTCTGTTGAAATACCTGAAGGCAAGGCTTACTCCGGAGGGACTTTCCTGCAGCAGACAGTGGTGTCCCTGCCTTACAGAATAAGGATTCAGGTCTTCGATATAAGGAGGCAGGAACCGGTTGTCTGGTCGGATAAAGACAGGCTGGAGTGGACGCTGCTGTCGGATGCTCCGCTGACAAGGATCAGGGCTATTGAACGGGTGGACAGCGAACTGGAAAAGGCGTTCGTAACCCTGGGCGGAGAGCTGTCTGAGAAGTTTGCGCCCGAATGGGAGACTGTGAATGTCGGAATTTATATCTATGATGACAGAAAATGGGAGGAGGCATGTCGTCTGGCATGGCTTTTCGAATGGGAGAAAGCCATGGAGATATGGTACGGAGAGGCGGACAGTCCGGATACACGCAAGGCAGCATGTGCGGCCCATAATATTTCTGTGGCCTGTGAGATTCTTGGAATGAATGATATGGCTGCCCAGTGGAAGGCCCGTTCGGAGCAGCTCATGAATAGAAGATAAATAGAAAGAAAATATGGTACTGTCAATGACCGGTTACGGAAAGTCCGAGGTGACTTCCGGCAATAGAAAATATACCGTCGAGGTGCGCTCGCTCAACGGCAAGAACAGCGACATCTCCCTCAAATCATCGATTCTCCCCAAGGACAAGGACCTGGAGTTCAGGCAATATCTGACCAGGCGCCTGGTGCGCGGCAACATCGACGTATTCCTGACATCTGAGACCGTCTCCGGCTCGGAGGCCCGCAGGATAGACCCGGACCTGTTCAGGGACTATTTCCGGCAGCTGTCCGACATCGCCGGTTCTCTGAATCTGCTGGACCCGTACGGAAACGTCATGTCCGCTGTCCTCATGTCTTCGGTGCTCCGCCTTCCCGATGTGGTGGCGGTTGATAAGGATGAACTGACAGAAGAGGATGTGGAGGCCATCACTGGTGCCCTGCACGAAGCCGTAGATGCGCTCATTGCCTTCAGGACCCGTGAAGGTGCGGTGCTTAAGGCGGATCTGCTGACCAGGGTGGACAATATCGAGGCCATTCTCGCCGAGGCTGAGGTCTTCGAGGCCGAGAGGGTGCCGGCTGTCCGGCAGAGGATAGTCTCCAGGATGGAGGAACTGTCCCTGGCTCCCGACCACGACCGTCTGGAGCAGGAAATGATATTTTACCTGGAAAAACTGGATGTCAACGAGGAGAAGGTCCGCCTGCGTCAGCATTGCCGTTATTTCCGTGATACCATGGACAATGAGGAATGTCCCGGCCGTAAACTGGGTTTCATCGCCCAGGAGATGGGACGCGAGATCAATACCCTGGGTTCCAAGTCCAACCATGCCGGAATGCAGAAATGCGTGGTGCGGATGAAGGATGAGCTGGAGAAGATAAAGGAGCAGGTGCTCAACGTACTGTAGGATACTCAACCAATCAATAAACACTAACTACTTAATATTAATCTTGTTATGAGACGCTTTGCCATCACTGCAATGCTGGCCCTCATTCCCGTCCTGGCCATGGCCGGAACGGACCGTGAGGAGGCCCGCCTGCTGCGCTTTCCCTCAGTGGGAGGTGACAGGATAGCTTTCACCTATGCCGGTGATCTGTACACTGTGTCCATCGACGGAGGCGAGGCTACCAGGCTGACATCCGGCGAAGGATTCGAAATCTTTTCCAGATTTTCTCCGGACGGCAGAACCATCGCCTTTACCGCCCAGTATGACGGCAACACCGAGGTATATACCATTCCTGCCGAAGGCGGTGTTCCCCACAGAGTTACCTATTCATCCTCTGTAGTCCGCGACAATATCGGTGACCGCGTGGGCCCCAACAACATCGTCATGGGCTGGACCCCGGACGGCAAGAGCATCATCTACCGTACCCGCTGGTATGCCTTCTCCTCTCTCCGCGGACTGCTCTTCACAGTGCCTGCAGAGGGCGGCGAGCCGGTTCAGATTCCCACTACCGAGGGCAGCTTCTGCTCCTATTCTCCCGACGGCTCCAAGTTGGCCCTGAACCGCATGTACCGTGAGTTCCGTACCTGGAAATATTACCGCGGAGGTCAGGCCGACGATATCTGGATAAACACAGTGGGCACTACCGAACTTGAGAACATCACTGACAACGACGCCCAGGACATCTTCCCGATGTGGATAGGGGACAAGATCTACTTCCTCTCCGACCGCGATCAGATCATGAACCTCTTCTGCTATGACACTGCTACCAAAGAGACGGAGAAGGTGACCGACTTCACCGAGTATGACTGCAAGTTCCCCTCCTTTTCCCAGGACTGGATCGTCTTTGAGAACGGAGGCTATATCTACAAATATTCCGTAAAGGACGGCAGCTGCTCCAAGGTGCCCGTCTATCTCAATGCAGAGGGTATCCTGGCACGTGACAGGATCATGAGCTGGGAGGGCCGCGGCCGCCGCTCGTCCTTCTCTCTCTCTCCCGACGGCAGCAGGGTGCTGACCACATTCCGCGGAGATGTATTTTCTGTTCCGGCGACGGAGGGAGCTGTGTACAACTTTACCCGTACTCCTGGCGCTCACGACCGTGATGCAGTATGGTCTCCTGACGGACAGTGGATCGCATGGCTGTCAGACGAAAGCGGCGAGTACCAGGTGTATGTGATGCCCTACGATGACCCCCAGGGCAGAATCTGCCTGACATCCTTCGAGAACGGATATCCCTCATCCCTGACCTGGACCCCCGATTCCAGAAAACTTTATTTTACCACAGAGAAGAATCAGCTTCTTTCCGTGGACATTGACACCAAAGAGCTGAAGACCGTCTTCCAGGGCCGCTGGGGCGGAGTCCGCGGTTTCGATTTCTCCCGGGACGGAGGATGGCTGGCATACGGTACATCCACAGAATCCGGAGCGTCCGTCATCTATCTGATGAATCTTGCAACCGGGGAGAGTACTCCCGTAACATCTTCCTGGTACAATTCCTCATCTCCTCTGTTCTCCGAGGACGGCAAGTACCTCTTCTTCACATCGGCCAGGGAACTCCGCGCCATCTATTCCTCGGTAGAATGGAATGCCGCCTATTCTCTCGGCAGCTATCTCTTCGCCCTGCCGCTGACCAAGGACGCGGAGGATCCTACATTGATTAAGGGGGATGAGTACACACCGGCCTCGCCGGCAGAAGAGGAGGAACAGTCTGCTCCCAGGAAAGGCAGGAAGGGCGCTGCCAAGGAAGCACCTGCGGTGGAGCCAGTGAAGATAGATTTCGACGGTATCGTGGAGAGAGCTGTCGCATTGCCGGTGGAGGGCGGATATGCCCGTCCGATGGCGGCTTGGGACGGTGCTTTGTATTACCGCTCTTCTGAAGGAATCAAAAAACTGTCGCTTGGCGATATGAAGACTACTGACGTGACCAAGTACGGTGTGCTGGCCATCACTCCCGACCACAGCCGTGCCCTGGTCTCCGACAAGGGTAAGTATTATGTGGTGTCCACTTCCGGCTACAGAACCGATAAACCCGTGCCTATGAGTGATATCCGGCTTACTGTGGATTATCACAAGGAGTGGAAGCAGATATACGACGAGACGTGGAGAGTGTACCGTGACTATTTCTATGTGGAGAATATGGTCGGCCGCGACTGGGATGCAATCCATGACAAGTATGCCGCCCTTCTGCCCTACGTGCAGTACCGTCATGATCTGACCTACCTTATCGGTGAGATGATATCAGAGCTTAATACCGGACACTGCTATGTGACTACCGGAGAAGGCCCGGCGGCTGAGTCACTGCCCGTCGGCCTGCTCGGGGCACGTATCGCCAAGGATGATACCGGATACTTCCGTATCAATAAACTGTACCGCGGGGTGACATGGGGCGATGAGCGCCGTTCGCCTCTGGGTGAGCCTGGTCTCGGAGTGAATGAGGGCGACTACATACTTGCTGTCAATGAGATACCTGCATCTGAGCTCGGCACCATATACGAGGCGCTGGTAGGTCGTGTCGGTGTTACGACTGCTTTGAAAGTCAACACCGTGCCCTCAGAGGAAGGCGCCCGCACCATCTATGTGGACCCTATAGGTGACGAGACACAGCTGGCCTACTATGACTGGGTGCAGAACAACATCCGGAAGGTCGAGGAGGCCTCGGACGGCCAGATCGGCTATATACATATCCCGGACATGAGCGTGGCAGGACTGGACGAGTTTACCCGCCTGTTCTATTCGCAGCTGGACAAGAAGGCCCTGATTATCGATGACCGTATGAATGGCGGTGGAAACGTTTCTCCGATGATCTTGGAGCGTCTCCAGAGGGAGGTATACCGCATGACCATGGCCCGCAACGGCGGTGAGAGACCGGGCACTGTGCCGGATGCAGCTCACTACGGACCGAAGGTCTGCCTTATCGACAAGTATTCCTCTTCGGACGGAGATCTCTTCCCTTATGGATTCCGTCAGCTCGGCATAGGCAAGCTCATCGGTATGAGGACCTGGGGCGGTATCGTCGGCATCTCCGGCTCGAGACCCTATCTCGACGGTCAGGATGTCCGTACCCCGTTCTTCACCTCGTACTCCACCGACGGTGACTGGATCATCGAGAACCACGGCGTGGATCCCGACATCGAGTGCGACCTCAATCCCTTCGAGGACTACCTCGGCAACGATGCCCAGCTCAACAAGGCCGTCGAAGTTCTCCTTCAGGAGCTCCAGAACTGGAAGCCCCTGCCCGGAGTGCCCGCTGATCCCGTAAGATAGATAGGCTTTCCACTATAGAATTTATAGCCCCGGATGTCGCGAATATCCGGGGCTTTTTGTATCTTTGTCGCTTGGTAAAAATTTAAGTCCGATGGAAGACGTAAACAGACAGCAGCAGAGCGCGGCGGAAGAGACCGTGCAGAAGAATTTCCTTGAAGAGATTATTGAGAATGACCTGGCTTCGGGCAGGGTGGAGTCGGTGATGACCCGGTTTCCGCCGGAACCGAACGGTTATCTGCATATCGGCCATGCCAAGAGCATCTGCCTCAATTTCGGCCTGGCCCAGAAGTACGGCGGCAAGACCAATCTCCGCTTCGACGACACCAACCCCGTGAAGGAGGACACAGAGTATGTGGACTCCATCAAGGAGGACATCAGATGGCTGGGCTTCAACTGGGCCGGTGAGTATTATGCCTCCGACTATTTCCAGCAGCTCTATGACTGGGCTGTGGAGCTTATCAAGAAGGGCTTAGCATACGTGGACGACCAGACTCAGGAGGAGATACGCCAGAACAGAGGCACCGTCCAGCAGCCCGGTGTGGACAGCCCCTGGAGGAACCGCAGTGTGGAGGAGAACCTGGACCTGTTCGAGCGGATGAAGAACGGTGAGTTCCCCGACGGCAGCAAGGTGCTCAGGGCCAAGATAGACATGGCCCATCCGAACATGATGTTCCGCGACCCCCTGATGTACCGTATCATCCACGCCTCGCACCACCGCACAGGCGACAAATGGTGCATCTACCCGATGTACGACTATGCCCACGGACAGTGCGACTCGATAGAGCATATAACCCACTCAATCTGTACCTTAGAGTTCGATGTACACCGTCCGCTCTACGACTGGTTCATCGAGCAGCTGGGCATCTTCCCCTCGCATCAGTATGAATTTGCCCGCCTGAACCTCACCTATACCGTCATGAGCAAGCGCAAGCTCCTGGAGCTGGTGCGCAACGGCTTTGTCAGCGGCTGGGACGACCCCCGCATGCCGACCATCTGCGGTATCCGCCGCAGGGGCTATACTCCCGAGAGCATCCGCAACTTCGCCGAGAAGGTGGGAGTGGCCAAGAGGGACAACCTCATCGACCTTTCGCTCCTGGAATGGTGCCTGCGCGAGGACCTGAACAAGCGCTCCAACCGCTATATGGTGGTCACCGACCCAGTCAAGCTGGTCATCACCAACTGGAACGACGGCGAGTGCAGCGCGGCCACCGAGGTCGAGACCGGCCGTACCGAATACTGCACCGCACCTAAGAATCCCGAGGACCCTGAGGCAGGGCAGAGGACCATCCTCTTCGGCCGCGAGCTCTACATCGAGCGGGCCGACTTCATGGAAGAGCCTCCCAAGAAGTTCTTCCGTCTGCGTCCGGGCGGAGAGGTGCGCCTGAAATATTCCTACATCGTCAAGTGCGAGGAGGTGGTCAAGGATGCCGAGGGCAATATCGCCGAGATCCGCTGCACCTACGATCCGACTACCAAACCCGGCAGCGGCACCTGGCGCTCCGTCAAGGGCACCATCCACTGGGTCAACGCCACTCAGTGCGAGAAGGTCCGCCTGAGACTCTATGACCGGCTCTTCACCGAGGCCGACATGAGCGGCATCCCCGAGGGCAAGGACTACAAGGCATATCTGAACCCCGACTCCCTCAAGGAGGTGGACGCTCTCGCCGAGCCCGGACTGTTGGAGGACGCATCCGGCATCGCCGTGCAGTTCGAGCGCAACGGCTACTACATCAAGGACAAGGACTCTACACCGGAGCTGCCGGTATTCAACCGCGCTACCGGACTCAAGAGCAGTTTCTAAGCCAATAGGGAAGGTATGCTCTGGGTTCTGTCAGCGGTCATAGGACTGTTAATAGGAGCGGCGGGGGCCTGGATAATCCAGGCCTCTGCCCGCAGCAAGGAAGCAGCTCAGGCCAGGAAGGAGTCTCAGGCTCTCCAGGAACAGCTGAATGTCGCCGGGGCAGACCTGAAAGTGGCTCAGGCCAGGGCTGAAATGTTGGAGAAGAGCCTGGAAGAGCAGAAGGAGTCCCGCAAGGCGGAGGCAGAGACCCTGCGCCGCGAGTACGACGAGAAACTCCAGAAGATGGTGCTGACATTCAAGGAGTCAGCCTCGTCGATTCTAAAGGAGAAATCCGGGGACCTTTCGGCTGCCAATTCAGAGCAGATCAAGAATATCCTCGACCCCCTGGGCAAGAAGATGGAGGAGTTCCGCCGTGCCGTGGAGGACTCCAGGGAGAAATCCCTGAAGAACACCGCCACCCTCGAGCAGCAGATCCGCTCCATGATGGAGCAGACGGCGGCGGTGGGCAGGCAGGCGGACAATCTGGCCACAGCCCTCCGTTCCAACAACAAGGCTGTGGGCAACTGGGGCGAGGTGGTCCTTCTCAATCTCCTGGAGGGCATGGGCCTGCGGGAGGGCGAGGATTATGTCAAGCAGGAGACGATAAAGGATGTGGACGGCAATGCGGTACTATCCGATGACGGCGGGCGGAGACTCATCCCCGATGTGGTGCTCTACCTGCCGGAGAACAAGGCGGTGGTAATCGACTCCAAGGTGTCTCTGGAAGGATATATCGCATATGTCAATGCCGTGGACGAAACGGCCCGCGGTATGGCCATGGCCTCTCATTCCAGGAGCGTAGAGTCTCATGTAAAGGAATTGTCGGCCAAAAGCTACAGCCGGTACATCCGCTCCACAGGCCGGGATTCCCTGGACTACGTGGTGATGTTCGTGCCCAATGAGGGCGCCTTCCAGCTCTACTATCAGAACTTCCGGGAGAAGTGGCACGAGGCCTTCGACCGCGGAATTATCATTGCCGGTGAGTCGAACCTCTTCGCCATGCTTAAGATCATCGAGAATACCTGGGTCCGCGTGCGGCAGCAGAAAAACACTGAGGAAGTGATGTCCCTGGCGGGAGAACTCCTGGAGAGGGTGACACGCTTCGCCAATACCTTCAATGAGGTGGGAGGGGTGATTGCCAAGGCAGCGGCAAAGTTCGAAGATGCCCGGAAGGCCCTTTCCGGACCGAGAAATTCAGTGGTGGTTACGGCCCGCAGGCTGGAGAAGAAGGGTATACAGGTCAAAGGCTCATTTCACTCGGCTCTTCTGAGTGAGGACGGGGAGAGAACTGAACCGGAACAGACGGAAACGGAAGAAAAATATAAGTAACAGTTATGAGAAGATATTTTACATTGACAATGATTGTACTGCTGGCCGTCTCCTGCACCGGGAACCGTCAGCAGAAATCCGATGTCTCTCCATTCGAAGAGGAGACCCTTCCCAAGCTGGAGGAAAACAGAGTCAGGGCAGAAGGATCCGGCACATCCAGGGATATGCACATGGCGGCGGAGATTGCCCGAATCAATGCCATGACAGTGCTGGCGGGGAAAGTATCTCCAGCTGATACTCTTACAGAAGCGGGGGAGGACGGTATTGTACGGACATCCGTGACAGTGAACACCCCTGTATTCGATGTCACGGAGGTGGACCGCCGGGTGTTCAAAAACAGGACAACGGACGATTATACGGTGTGGATACTTCTGGAAGCTGATGTAGAACGATAAATTTGGTTGAAATATGCATTTATTTTCCATCCTATGTATTTCTCTGGCACTAGCCCCTTCATCCGAAGGCTTCAGGGAAAAATATGCGCAGCTGGACACTCTGCCCAATATCAATAATCTGGTTTATGGCGGTGCCGTGACGCCGCAGTGGACCGATACCACCGAGTTTGTGTATCTTACCCGTGAGGCGGACGGCCTGCATTATTTCCTTGTGGATGCCTCAGCTCCGTCGAAAGAGGAGATAACGCAGCAGGAGTATGAGGAATATCTCTCCTCCATTCCACGTAGGCCGCGTCCGGACTGGAGCAGCCGCGACTCCGTGACTTCCCCAGACGGACGGTATGTGGCATTTCTGCGGGACTTCAATGTATGGGTCAGGGATCTGACTGTCCCCGAAGACCGTGCCTATGTTCCTTCAGGCAGCCCTGTGCGCGGGACTGAGAGGCAGCTCAGCTTCGACGGGACGGAACAGGACTATTATGCGGAGATCCACTGGTCTCCCGATTCCAGAAAGCTGGCTTCAGTGCGACGGGAATATGTCAGGGAAAGACAGATACCCCTGAGGGAGTCCGCGCCCGAGGACCGGATACAGCCGGAGCTGAGATGGATCAACTATGCGAAGCCCGGGGACAGGCTCTCCCAGGCCGTGCCGGTGCTTTTCGACGTGGCCTCCGGGGCGGTGACCGAGGTGGACAGGGAGCCATTTGCAGACCAGTACTACCTCTTTTTCGGACAGTGGAACCCGGATTCGAAGTATTTTACCTTTGAGTACAATCGGAGGGGGCATCAGCTCTATCAGCTGGTGGCCGTTTCGGCCGAGGATGCCTCGGTACGGGTGCTGGCGGAGGAGAAGACAGAGACATTTGTGTACTACAACACTCTCTACCGTCATTATATGGGCTGCGGTGACATCCTCTGGGTCTCGGAGAGGGACGACTGGAGGCATCTCTACAGGATCAACGGCACTACCGGAGAGACAGTCCTGCTTACTCCCGGGGCGTGGAATGTCCGCGAAATCTACGATGTCAATGAGGAGGAGGGATATGTCCTTTTAGCTGCCAACGGCATGAACGCCATAGATGAGAAGGGCGGCACGCCGGCAGGTGAGGATCCTTACAACAGACATCTGATGCGTCTAGACCTGGAGACACTGGAGATTACTGACCTGACGCCTGAGGCGGCCAATCATGTCATTACTTTCAATCCGGACCGTACCATCTTCACCGATGTGTATTCCAGGCCGGATATGGCTCCCGTATCCGTGCTCCGCGATATCGATGGCAATACCCTGATGGAGCTGCAGAAGGCCGACATATCCGCCCTGCTGGCCACCGGCTGGACCATGCCCGAGGTGTTCGTGGCCAAGGGACGCGACGGCGAGACCGATATCTGGGGCACTATTTTCCGTCCCTCCAACTTCAATCCCAAGAAGAAATACCCCGTAGTGGAGTACATCTACGCCGGTCCCCACGACTCCTTCGTGCTCAAGGATTTCTACGCCTATCTGAGATTCTCGAAGCTCGTGGAGATGGGCTTCATCGTAGTGACCATCGACGGTATGGGCACCGACAACCGCAGCAAGTCCTTCCAGGATGTGGCCTGGCGCAATCTCCGTGACTCCGGCTATCCCGACCGTATCCTCTGGATGCAGGCTGCGGCCAGGAAATACAGGCACATGGATATCTCCAACGTCGGAGTGTACGGCTACTCGGCCGGCGGTCAGAGCACCCTCGCGGCCCTGCTGTTCTATCCCGAGTTCTACAAGGTCGGCGTGGCCCTCTGCGGCTGCCACGACAACCGTATGGACAAGATATGGTGGAACGAGCAGTGGATGGGATATCCCATCGGACCCTGGTACTCCGAGAACTCCAATGTGGACAATGCCTGGAGGCTTCAGGGTGACCTGCTGCTGATCAACGGCGAGCTGGACGATAATGTTGATCCGGCCTCGACCCTGCAGGTGGTCAATGCCCTCGTCAGGGCCGGCAAGGATTTTGAGCAGCTCTATCTTCCCGGTTATACACACAACCTGGGTGACGATTATGTTACCCGCAGGGTGTTCGGGTTCTTCTACGAGAATATAATTGAGAAATAATCATGAGCAGACCTGCCTGCCTTACATTTTCCCGGACTGCCGCCGTCCTGGTCCTGCTACCCGCCCTTATGGGTATATGCCGTCCCTTGTCGGCCCAGCAGCTGCTGTGGGATGTGGATTTCAAGTTCGGATTTGACAACAGGGAATATGCCTCGCTGGACATCTCTCCTTCGGAAACTATCTTCGGGGCCGTGCTGTCTCCCAAGGTAGGACTCGGATTCGGCGAGGGACATGCCCTGTACGCCGGGGTGGACGCAGCCAAATATTTCGGCAGGACGTCCCCGGAACTGAGCCTTGAGACGCTGCTGTACTACCAGTACGACGGCAGGTATTTCAGGGTCAATGCCGGGGCTTTCCCGCGCAGCCGGGTCACGGGACATTATCCTGCGGCTTTCTATGACGACCGGTATTTCTTCGACACCAACATAGGCGGAGCCCTTCTGAGCTATACCCGCAGATGGTGGCGGATTGAGGGAGTTGTGGACTGGGTAGGCTGTCACGACCGGGATACCAGGGAACGGTTCGAAGTCTACTCTTACGGTCAGGCCGGAGCGTCATGGCTGAGTTTCGCATATACATTCAAGATGATGCACTATGCCGGCAGCGCAACGGTCGGAGGCGTGGTGGACAACGTGTGGGTGTATCCCCATCTCGTCTCGGATCTTACGGAGTATCTGCCCGGCCGGATGTCGCTCAGCCTGCGGGTGGGCTGGATACAGACTTTCCAGAATGACCGGATACGCAACGAGGGTTACGTCACTCCAGGCGGCTTCCAGGCCGAGGCCGGTTTTGAGTATTTCGGCTTCGGAGTCCACAATACCGTCTATGCTGGGGACAATCTGATGCCGCTCTATTACCGTACCGGCCTGTCTGATGTCACCTATGGTTCTGATCTCTACACCGGTTCCCTTTTTTACAGTACTGACTCCGGTATATACAACCGCCTTGAGATATCCTACAGGTATGATTTCAAGGACTTCCTGAGCCTGAAGGCGGCTTCCGTACACCACTTTGACGGTCACGGCTGGGGATGGCAGCAGCTGGTGCAGCTGACGGTCAATCTCAACAACTTCCAGTTCCCTATGAGACCCCGGGCCGACAGGACTCCCGGAGCTTCCAGACCGCATCATCACCGTTAGAAGGCATGGCAGCAGTTGAACTCAGGCATTATCCTCAGGTCAGCGCCCCGCTGCAGGCATATGTGCGTGAGAGCGTGCTGCCGCGGTATGATGCTTATGACAAGGCCCATTCGCGCAGTCATATACTCTCGGTCATCAGCCAGAGCATGGAACTTTACGGGAGACTTGTGGAGAAAGAAGAGCACGGTCCTGACGGGACACCGCTGAATCCGGACATGATATTTGCCATAGCGGCCTATCACGATATCGGTGTCTGTGAGGGCCGCGAGTTCCACCATCTGGTATCCGGACGGATGCTGGAGGCCGATACGGTCCTGCGTCAATGGTTCACCCAGGAGCAGATCCGGCTCATGCGCGAGGCCGTGGAGGACCACCGCTCGTCCAACAAGTCCTGGCCGCGTTCCATCTACGGCCGGATCGTCGCCGAGGCGGACAAGCTCATCGACTTCGATACAGTGTTTTCCAGAGCAATACTCTATGCCCGGGCCAATTATCCGGAGCTGACTGACGAGGAAATCTTTCAGAAGAGTTACGGGCATTTGTTGGAAAAATACGGGGACGGAGGGTATATGCGTCTGCAGTTCTCAGACTCTCCGAATGCGCTGCGGCTGGCTGAACTGCGGGAAAAACTGCGCGACCCGGAGCTGATGCGGCGGGAGTTCGCTCTTTTCCAGGTGCATCCGCTGGAGCCTTTTGTCCCTGACGGCGCCCGGGTTCTGCTGCTGGGGTCTTTTCCACCTCCGCACGCCCGCTGGTCGATGGAGTTCTTCTACCCGAATTTCCAGAACGATATGTGGCGGATCATGGGACTGCTTTTCTACGGAGATGCCGGACATTTTGTGATGCCGGGGCAGAAACGCTTCGACTATGAGAGGGTGGTGGAGTTCTGCCGCCGCGAGGGCATTGCCCTGTACGATGCCGCCTACATGGTCAAGCGCCTGCGCGGCAATGCTTCCGACAACTTTCTGAAAATCATAGAACCCACCGACATCCCGGCTCTCCTGGCCCGGATGCCCTCATGCCGCGCCGTAGTCTCCACCGGCGGTAAGTCCGCGGAGCAGATAGCCTCCATCCTGGACGTGCCGGTGCCCTCCGTCGGCGGCTCCGTTCCATTTACCATTTCCGCACCTTCCACGTTTTCCGCACTTTCAGCCGCTTCTGTACCCTCAACTACTTCCACATCTTCAGACTCCACTGCATCTTCCGCGTCCGGAGTATCGTCCCGCACCGTGACATTTTACCGCATGCCCTCCTCCTCCCGCGCCTACCCGCTGTCCCTGGAGAAGAAAGCCGCCGCGTATGCCAGGATTTTCGGCTTATGACACTTTTCTGTCCTGTTTTGGCACGTCAGATAGCGGTGCTTGATATCGGTGTGATTGCAACGAATTGACCTCGGTGTGCGCTGTGATTTTGAATAGTATGAAAATCACAGCGCACACCGAGGTTAATTCGTTTGGCTGGATGTGCGGTCGTAGGCGTATTTTACGCAGCTGGTTGAAGCTCAGACTGTCGTAGTCGATGTCTTTTCGGCAAAATATTTCCAGAGGGAGCAGAGCATCGGGGCCTGGATGATCCGCCCCTCACGCATGAGGCGGAGTACCTCGTCCTCGTAGAGCAGGTGCACCTCGATGTCCTCTGTGGCTTCCAGGTGCTGGTCAGAGAGGCGGTGGACTCCGGTGGCGATGAAACTGTGACAGAGGTTGGTGCTGGTGCTGGGATTGGGGGCGGCGACCATGTTGAGGCGCCAGGTGCCTCCGCCGAAACCGGTCTCCTCGAGCAGTTCGCGGCGGGCGGCCTCCTCCGGGGTCTCTCCCGGCTCGCAGACTCCGGCCGGTATCTCGTAGCCGACCTCGCCCCGGCCGTGGCGGTACTGCCGTTCGAAGATCATCCGGCCATCTTCTGTTATAGCGATGATGTTTACCCAATCGGGGTATTCCAGGACATAGTATTCGGGATTGATGACTCCGCTGGGCAGCTGAACCTTGTCCCGGCGGGCGGTGAGCCATGGACGGCGGATAAGATACTCGCTTTCCAGGACAGTCCATTTGCCTACGTCCTTTCCAGCCGTTTCCAGCCGGCAGGACTCGACGTAGCTGTTTGTGCTTTTCTCTGAATCCATAGTCTATGTAGATTACCAGTTCTGGGCAGAAGCCTCCTTAAGCTCCCGGTTGAGGTAGTCCGAGTAGTCAGTCACTATCCGGTCGTAGTCTTCGTTGAACAATGGTGAGGATATGAGGAAATCGGCGGTGCTGCGGTTGCAGGCAGTAGGGATGTTGTAGAGGTTGGAGATACGGAGCAAGGCTTTGACGTCCACATCGTGCGGCTGCTGCTGCATGGGGTCCCAGAAGAAAACTATCATGTCTATTTCTCCCTCGGCGATGAGGGCTCCCAACTGTTGGTCGCCTCCCAGAGGACCGGATTTGAGGCGGGTGATATTGAGGTTTTTGGGCTCGGAGACAGGGACGTTATCGGACTCAGAGGCTTCGAGGGCCTCCTGGACGAGACGGCCGGTGGTGCCTGTACAGATAAGGCGGTAGTTTTCAAGTGTGCCGCGGTTGAAGCGGACCCATTCGATGAGGTCACGCTTGCGGTTGTCATGTGCCACGAGGGCGATGGTTCTGATTTTCATACTGTAGTTGTACTGTTATAGATTCAACTTATTGTAGAATAGTCTATGATGTCTCCGGTGGTCTGCCGCAGCCGGTCCAGTCCGGAGCGCAGCAGGGCGGAGGAGGGTTTCTCGAGCAGGGGGTCGTCGGCGAGGATGCCGGAGGCTGCTGCCCGGGCCTGGTTGAGGATGGGGGAGTCCTTGCCTAAGTCGGCTATGCGCAGGTCAAATGCCAGGCCGCTCTGCCGCGTGCCCTCCATGTCTCCCGGGCCGCGCATGCGCAGGTCGGCCTCGGCCAGCTCGAATCCGTCGCCCGTGGAGCACATCAGCTCTATGCGCTTGCGGGAGTCCTCGCTGAGCTTGTAGCCGGTCATCAGGAGGCAGTAGGACTTCTCGGCTCCGCGTCCCACCCGGCCGCGCAGCTGGTGCAGCTGGGAGAGGCCGAAGCGTTCGGCGCTCTCGATCACCATCACCGAGGCATTGGGCACGTCCACCCCGACTTCGATGACCGAGGTGGCCACGAGGATGTCCGCCTTGCCGTCGGCGAAGAGCTTCATGTCGAAGGCCTTGTCCTCGTTCTTCTGCTGGCCGTGCACCACTGCGGTGACGAACTCCGGGGCCTTGAAATAGTCGACCACCGTGTTGTAGCCCTGCTCGAGGTTCTGGTAGTCGAGTTTCTCGGACTCCTTGATCAGAGGGTAGACGATGAAGGCCTGCCGCCCCTTGCGTATCTCGCTTTTGATGAAGTCGTACATCTTGAAACGCTGTCCCTCCGTTACGTGTATGGTCTGCACCGGTTTGCGGCCCGGAGGCAGCTCGTCGATGACCGATACGTCCAGGTCCCCGTAGAGGGTCATGGCCAGGGTCCTGGGAATGGGCGTGGCCGTCATCACGAGGATGTGGGGCGGCTCGGAGGCCTTGAGCCTCAGCCGGGCCCGCTGGTCCACCCCGAAGCGGTGCTGCTCGTCGATGACCACGAAACCGAGGCGGGAGAAGACCACATTGTCCTCGATGACCGCGTGGGTGCCGATCAGGATATTGATGCTGCCGTCCCGGAGCCCCGCGTCTATCTCCCTGCGCTCCTTGGCCTTAGTGCTGCCCGTGAGCAGGGCGACACGGACGGGCGAGTCGGCGAGGTTCCGCTCGAAATTGCGCATGTGCTGTACCGCGAGCACCTCCGTGGGAGCCATGACACAGGCCTGATAGCCGTTGTCCACCGCGATGAGGGCCGTGAGCAGCGCCACCATTGTCTTGCCGCTGCCTACATCCCCCTGCAGGAGGCGGTTCATCTGCTTTCCGGAGACGGTGTCCCGCCGTATCTCCTTGATTACCCGTTTCTGCGCCCCTGTAAGCTCGTAGGGCAGCCGGCTGTAGCAGTAATTGAATGCCTCCCCCACCTTGTGGAAGAGGATTCCGGAGGCTCCGCTCATCCTCACATTTTTCTGCCGGAGGAGGGAGAGCTGGAGGAAGAAGAGCTCCTCGAACTTGAGGCGGTAGCGGGCGGCCTCAAGGCTCCGCATATCCTTGGGAAAATGGATGTTGGCGAGGGCAAATGCCAGGGAGGGCAGTTTCTGGGAGGAGAGGACCTCCTGGGGAAGGGTCTCCTGGACAGCCCCTGCAATCTTCTGCTGGAGGGTCTGCTGGAAGCGGGCGAAGACCTTGATGGAGATGCCGTTGTTGCGGAGCTTGTCGGTGCTGGAGTATATGCCGATGAGGGTGGAGGGCCAGGAGGAGGCTCCGCTCTCGCCGACAGGGTCGAGCTCCGGATGGACCATGTTCCAGCCGCCGTTGAAGAGGGAGGGCTTGCCGAAGACGATGTACTCGCGGTTGGGGGAGAGCTTGTCCTGGATCCATTTTACTCCCTTGAAGAATACCAGGTCGATGGTACCGCTGTCGTCCCGGAGGGTGGCGATCAGGCGGGCGCCCTTGCCCGTGCCGGCCGTGGATGTCCGTATTATCCTGCCCCTGAGCTGGATATAGGCCATCGACGAGTCTATCTCCGAGATGGAGTAGACCCGGCTGCGGTCGATATAGCGGTAGGGGAAGGTGTATAGCATGTCCCGGAAAGTGCGGATGCCGAGCTCCTTGTCCAGGAGGGCTGCCCGTTTCTCTCCGATGCCGGGAAGGTATTTTATGTCTCTGTCAAGAATATTGGACATGTGGACAAAGGTAGCGAAAAAGTGATTAAATTTGCACGCCCGTCACTAAGGCGGGCCACAAAATTTATAGCCATGAATAGGAAAATTATTGTAGGAATCACCCAGGGTGATACGAATGGAATAGGCTATGAGGTGATTATCAAGTCTCTGACAGATGCACGCCTCCTGGATCTCTGCATCCCGATCGTCTATGGCTCCTCGAGGGCATTCGGCTTCTACAAGAAGCAGCTCTCCGAAGTGGAGAATCTCAATACCAACATCATCAATACCGCCAAGGACTTTCATCCCAAGCGGGTCAATATCATCAACTGCGTGCCGGACAATTTCCGCATTGATCCCGGACAGCCCTCGCCCGAGGGAGCCGAGGCCTCGCTGGTCTCCCTGCAGACGGCGGTCAAGGACTTAGTGGCCGGAGACCTGGACGCTCTGGTCACGGCACCTCTGAACAAGAAGGACGTGGCCCTGCACCTGCCCGGATTCATCGGTCATACCGAGTATCTGACCGAGCAGAGCGGAGGAAGTGACGGCATGATGTTCATGGTGTCCGGCAAGATGAGAGTGGGAGTAGTGACCAACCACCTGCCTCTGTCCTCGGTGCCCGGAGCCTTGTCTGTGGAGAAGATTCTCGGTAAGATCCGCGTCATGGACCAGTCCCTGAGAAAGGATTTCGGTATCGTGCGGCCCAAGATAGCTGTGCTCGGACTCAATCCTCATTCCGGAGACGGCGGTCTGCTCGGACGCGCAGAGATAGACGTCATCAGTCCTGCCATCGAGGCAGCGGGCCGCGAGAACATCCTGGCATTCGGGCCCTACTCCCCGGACGGATTTTTCAGTACCCACCAGCAGTACAACTTCGATGCTGTCCTGGCCATGTACCACGATCAGGGACTCATCCCCTTCAAGGCCCTGGCTTTCGATACCGGAGTTAACTTCACCGCAGGTCTGCCGGTAGTGCGCACAGCTCCGGACCATGGTACTGCGTACGAGCTGGCCGGTAAGAACGCGGCCAATCCCATGCCAATGAAGTCGGCCATCTACGAGGCCATCGACATAGTGCGCAACCGCTGGAACTACGAAGAGATGCGTGAGAATGTCCTGAAGACCCCTTCTCCCTCGGAGGGCGGTTCCAGGGGCGGGGTGAAGGGACCGGTCTAGTGTAGTGGGAAATGTGTGCTGAACGGAAACTGTTGCCTATAGAGATTTTCACTGACGGCTCGTCCCGGGGCAATCCCGGGCCGGGCGGTTACGGTGTCATCCTGCGCTGCGGGGAGCATTACAAGGAACTTTCTGCCGGCTTCCCCGAGACTACCAACAACCGTATGGAACTCACAGCCGTCATCGTCGGGCTTGAGGCGGTCAAGCGTCCCGATGCGGAAATCATCCTCTACAGCGACTCCAAGTATGTAGTCGACTCGGTCAATAAGGGCTGGGTCTTCGGCTGGGAGCGCAAGAACTTTGAAAAGCGGCTCAATGCCGATCTCTGGATCCGTTTCCTGGCCGTCTACCGCCGGCACCGGGTCCGTTTCGTATGGGTCAAGGGCCATGCCGACAACCCGATGAACAACCGCTGCGATCAGCTGGCCGTCGCGGCAGCCACTGCAGTTATAAAGGAGAGCAGGGGCTGACCGGTTCTGATTTATTTCAACCTGGGCTGGAGATACATCATGCAGGCCAGGCATGCCGCGGTACAGATTATGCCGCCGATGTAGCCTATTGCGCCGACACCGGTACCGGAGCAGACAAAGCCTCCGATAAGGGCACCGCTTCCGATACCTACGTTGAATATGCCGGAATAGATGGACATGGCGATGGATGTGCCTTCTGGGACATTGCGGATGACCTCCGACTGGAATACCATGCCGAAGAAGGTGTAGGAGATGCCCCATACGATGAACAGGGCTATTACACTCTGGACGGACCATGCGGCAGGGCGCAGGAGGAAAAGACCGGCGCAGATGCCGATGACGGCCATGCGCATGAAGAGGCTGCGGTGGTGGTCATAGTACCTTGAAAATATGATGCTTCCGATGAGGCCCATGATGCCGAAAAGGGTCAGCAGCATGGTAATCGTACCTTCCTTGAGGCCGGCGGTCTGAGCCATGAACGGCTCTATGTAGCTGTAAGCCGTAAAGTGGGCTGTGACGAGAAGGACCGTAACCAGATAAAGCGGAGGCAGGGCCGGTATTCTGAGCAGTGAGGGAAGCTGCTTGACTGAGAATGCCTTGCCGCCTTCAGTCCTGGGCAGCACCAGGCTCAGGAAAATAAGTACGGCGAATGAGATGAGGCCAATGATCAGGAAGGTGGTTCTCCATCCCGTAGCTATGCCGATGGCTCTGCCCATGGGAAGACCGACAATCATGGCAATGGACGAGCCGGCTACAATCATGCTCAGGGCAGCGGATTTGCGGCCTTCAGGGGCTATTTTGACGGCAAGTGGAGTTACGATCGACCAGAATATGGCGTGGGCGCAGGCGACCCCGATACGGGATGCCATCAGCATCCAGTAACCTGTGGATATGGCCGATAGGATATGGCTGGCTGCGAATAAGGTTACGATGCCGCACATCAGCCTCTTGCTCTCCACTCCGGAGACCAGTATCATTAGGGGGAGGGACGTAAGGGCCACCACCCAGGCGTAGATGGTGATCATAAGTCCGGCCCGGGACTCAGTTATGGCGAAGTCGGCCGCTATATCGCTAAGCAACCCTATGGGAATGAATTCCGATGTGTTGAAAATGAAGGTGGAAAAGGTCAGAGCCAGCAGCGGCAGCCACTCCCTCACTGCGTTCCTTCTGCTTATTGTGATATTCTGCATAGATGCCTCCTTTGAAAAAAACGCGCAAATATAGCAACTTCGCGGATTAATCCCAGCGCAAACTTGATTCATGATATGGAAAGTGGCGTAAATCGGAAAAATATGCTTACTTTGCGGCCGTAACTAAGTAAGATTATGCCAGGTTCGAATTTCATAGACTACGTAAAGATCTTCTGCGCCTCGGGGAACGGCGGCAACGGCTCCACCCACCTGCGGCGCGAAAAGTACATCCCAAAGGGCGGGCCCGACGGAGGTGACGGCGGCCGCGGAGGCCATATCATCCTCAAGGGCGACCCGCAGTATTGGACCCTCATTCATCTCAAATACCGCAAGCACATCAAGGCCGAGCACGGAGGTGCTGGCAGCGGAGGCCTCAGGCACGGGGCCAACGGCAAGGACATCATCCTCGACGTCCCTCTCGGAACTGTCGCCAAGGACGCCGAGACGGGCGAGGTGCTCTGCGAGATACTCGAGCCGGGGCAGCAGGAAATCTTAGTGCGCGGCGGCCGCGGAGGCAAGGGCAACAACTTCTTCAAGACAGCCACCATGCAGACCCCCCGTTTCGCACAGGAAGGAGAGCCGGGCCGCGAAGGCTGGTTCATCCTCGAGCTCAAGCTGCTGGCCGATGTAGGTCTGGTGGGTTTCCCCAATGCCGGCAAGTCGACCCTGCTCTCAGCCGTATCCGCAGCCAAGCCCAAGATTGCTGACTATCCCTTCACCACCCTCGAGCCCAACCTGGGCATCGTCTCCTGCCGCGACGACCACTCCTTCGTGATGGCCGACATCCCTGGCATCATCGAGGGAGCACATGAGGGCAAGGGCTTGGGACTCAGATTCCTCAAGCATATCGAGCGTAATTCCATGCTGCTTTTCGTCATACCCGCCGACACCAAGGATATACGGGCCGAGTACCGCACCCTTCTGGGCGAGCTGCAGCAGTTCAACCCGGAACTGCTGGACAAGGACCGCGTCCTCGGCATCTCCAAGGCCGACATCCTGGACGACGAGCTCCGCGCCGGACTGCAGAAGGAACTGCCCGAGGGCATCCCCGCCATATTTTTCTCATCAGTGAGCGGAGAGAACATACCGCAGCTCAAGGACCTGCTCTGGAACACCCTTAACCGCAGTGCGATATGATAGACTGGCTGATACAGCTCGACCACGACATCACACTGGGCCTCAACGCCCTGCACACACCGGTCCTGGACAGCGTAATGCTGTTTTTTTCATCCAAGACTGTCTGGATTCCGTTGTATGTGGCGTTGGCCGTGCTAATGTTTATTCCTAAATGGTATGGTCGGAAATCACCGGCATTCTGTCTCGGTTGCCGGATTCCTATTTGGCTTACAGGAATTATGGGACTGCTGGCAGTAGGGCTGTGCTTTGGAGTCACCGAGCAGATAACCAACCTGGTCAAGGACTGGGTAGCCCGTCCCCGCCCGAGCCACGACCCCCTGCTGGAAGGCCTGCTCCATCTGCCGGAAGGCAGGGGCGGCCTCTACGGCTTCTTCTCGGCCCACGCCTCCAACACCTTCGGAATGGCAGCCCTCACCGCCCTGATATTCAGACGCGGGTGGTATTCAGCCGGCATCCTGACCTGGGCCGCGCTGATAGGCTTCAGCCGCATCTACTTAGCCAAGCATTTCACTACGGACGTAGTCTGCGGCGCCCTCGCCGGAGTGCTGGTCGCCTTTGCGGTCTACAGCCTCTACCGATGGGTATTGTCCCTGATTTCCAGAAAATATTCATAGCCACGACCGCCACATGCTCTGCATCGTAGACTCCACCACCGACCCCTACTGGAACCTCGCCGCCGAGGAATACCTCCTGACAGCTCTCTCCGAACCGGTATTCCGCCTCTGGAGAAATGTCCCTTCGGTCATCGTCGGCCGCTACCAGAATGCCGCCGCTGAGATCAATTCGGAATATGTCCGGACACGCGGCATACCTGTAGTCCGCCGTCTCACTGGCGGAGGCGCGGTATTCCACGACCTGGGCAATGTCAATTATACCTTCATCGACCGGAAGGTGGAGGGGGAGGACACCGCGGCCATGTTCAGGCGCTTCACCGCTCCTGTCATCTCGGCTCTGCGCTCGCTCGGGGTGGAAGCCTCGCTCGAAGGGCGCAACGACCTGGTCATCAGCGGCCGGAAGTTCTCGGGCAATGCGGTCTGTGTCCACGGCGGCCGGGTCCTGCAGCACGGAACCCTGCTTTTCTCAGCTTCTGTGGCCGACCTTTCGGGTGCCCTCAACACCCGCCCGGAAAAATTCATCGGCAAGAGCGTGCAGTCCAACCGCTCGCGGGTCACCAATATTTCGGAGCATCTGCCCGCCCGGCACCGCTCCATGTCAGTGGAGGAGTTCATCACTTATCTTCAGGACCACATAGCAGGCGGTACGGACACTCTCCGCAGCTACACCGCACAGGAGATGGCGGCCATAGACCGGCTGTGCCGGGAAAAATACTCCACCTGGCAGTGGAACTACGGCAATTCCCCCCGTTACGGTCTCAACCAGACCCGCCGCTTCCCCTGGGGCTTCATCGAGGTATCCCTCGACGTCTCCGGCGGCCTCATCCGCTCATGCTCCATCCGCGGCGACTACTTCTTCACCCGCCCCACAGAAGAAGTGGAGCAGGCCCTGACCGGACTGCCCCACTCCCATGATGCCGTACTCACCACCCTGTCCGCGCTGCCGCTGACCGACTATTTCGGACCGGCTACGGCAGATGAACTGGCCGAACTGTTTTTCTAGGGACAAATACTTACTTTTTACGCCACTTTCCACTCCTCGATGTTGCCGGTGGCGGAGGAAAAGGAGGCCCCGATGCGGATGACACTGCGGGTATCGGAGGCGTAGGGGCGGGCGTAGCCTTTTTCCTCGATCTGGTGCAGGGCGTCCTCGGCGGTGCCGTCCAGCTTGAACTCGAAGATGTAGATGTGGCTGTCGGTCTCAACGATGCAGTCGGCCCGGCCCCGGCTGGAGGCTTTCTCGGCGTAGACCTTCCAGCCGCCCAGCATCCGGAAGATGAGGTAGAAGGTGTACTGGAAGTCGCGCTCGCGGGCCTTTTCATCAGCCGTGCTGCGGATGCTGTAGGGGATGTCGGCCAGGAGGGCTTCCATCTGCTCGCGGAGGCTGTCAAGGTCGCCGCGGTTCAGGGCCCTGCCGGCGTGGGCGGCCCAGCCCGACATGCTGTCCGCTGTCCTGGTGAGGTAGCCGGAGGAGAGGAATGAGAGGAATCCCCGTCGGACTTCCTCGTTCGGGAAGTCGAGGCGGAATCGCTCTATTTCCGGGTCGTAGCTCTTGATGGTCAGGTAGCCGCTCTGATAAATCATAGGAAGCGGCATCTCAGTGGTCGCCTTATAGTCAGCGAAGGCCGCAGTCGAGTAGTCGTTCTTCAGCAGTTCCTCGATATTCTCGTCGCTGCGGGAAAGCAGGCGTACCAGGTATTCGCAGGTGCCGGTGGTCATCCAGTAGTCCTTCATCTTCTTGGAGTCGAACACATTGAGCAGACTGAACGGGTTGTAGATGTCCTGCATGTCCTCACTGAAACGGTATCCGTCGTAGCGGCGTTTCAGGTCGGCTGTTATCATCTGGACACTGACACTGGACCTATCTGCCATTTCCCGTATCGGCTCGTCAAAATAGTGCTCCAGTTCCGCCTGGGTTATTCCGCACAGGGCGTCGTAGCGGCTGTCCATGCTGATGTCCTTCGGCTGGTTGAACCCGCTGAACACACTGACCTGCGAGAACTTGGTCACGCCCGTAAGGAGCACGAACTGCAGGTCGGCGTCGGCGGCCTTGAACACCGAATAGAAGCCCTTGAGCACGTCCCTGTGCCGCTCCTCCAGCATGCGCTCCTGACCGTCCACGGTGCAGGTCAGCCCGGTGTCCAGCACGTCCAGCAGGGGCTTGTCGTATTCGTCGATAAGGACCACGCAGCGGCGGCCGGTCTGTTCATGTGCCTTCCGGAGAACTCTCACAAAACGGTCCCCGAACTCCATATCGATATCCGGACTGCCGTAGATTTTCTCCCAGTCATGCAGATATGCATTTATCTTGCTTTCCAGTGCTCCGGATACTTTGAAATTCCCGGCATTGAAATCAATGTGAAACACCGGATATTCCAGCCACTCCTTCTCCAGCGAACTGATGGCCAGCCCCTCGAACAGCTCCTTCCTCCCCAGAAAATAATTCTCCAGGGTGGACATAAGCAGGCTCTTGCCGAACCGCCGCGGACGGCTCAGAAAGTATATCTTTCCTCTCGTCACCAAATCATAAATCAGGGCAGTCTTGTCCACGTAGACATAGCCGTCCTTTATTATCTGCTCAAAACTCTGAATTCCTATCGGGTACTTCATCATGGCGCGTCCTCCTTTCGGTTAGTGTTCTGCAGACAAAGTTAATCATAATTCAAAATAAAGGGCAATTTAGTTTATGCAAAACGGGACCGTCCCGCTTTGGGACAGTCCCGTTTGTCGTTTGCAGTAAGTAAGGTTTGCGGGACTTACTCGTCGAGTATTCCGCAGAGGGCTGCGAAGACATTCTCTATGGTGTCGTTGCCCTGGATTTCGCGATAGTTGCCGTGGCCCTTGTAGTAGGTGATCAGGGGCTCGGTCTTGTCGTGGTAGGTGGCTATGCGGTTCTCGATGATGCTGCGGTCGGTGTCGTCCTTGCGGCCCTCGATCTGGGCGCGGTGCAGGATGCGCTCGTAGACGAGCTCGTCGGGGAGGGTGAGGGAGAGGACTGCGTCGACCTTGCCGCCGAACTCTGTGAGCATGGCGTCGAGGGCCTCGGCCTGGGCGATGGTGCGGGGGAAGCCGTCGAAGAGGAAGCCGGCTACGTCCCGGTTGGAGGCGATCTTGTTGCGGATCATGCCCTCGACCACCTCGTCGGGTACGAGGTCACCGCGGTTGATGAGCTCTGCGGCCTTCTTGCCGAGCTCTGTGCCGGCGGCCATCTCCTGGCGCAGGAGGTCTCCGGTGGAGAGGTGAAGATAATGGTATTTCTCGACGATCTGTTTGGCCTGGGTGCCTTTGCCGGCTCCCGGAGGACCGAAAAGAATGTAGTATTTCATGATGTGTATCTGATGTTAAAAGGTTAGTCGACGATGTAGATGTCAGGATACTGCCGTCCGAGCTGGTCGTAGTCGAGGCCGAAGCCGACAATGAATTCGTTGCCTATATCCATGGCGTGGTAGTCGATGCTGACGCTACCCTTGTAGGCCGCGGGCTTGAGGAAGAGGGTGCAGACCCGGATGTCCTCCACGCCCATGTCCTTGAGCATGGCGTACATCTCGGTGATCGTCTTGCCCGAGTCCACGATGTCCTCCACGATGATGACGCGGCGGCCCCTGAGGCTGTCGGACACTCCGATGAGCTGCTTGACCTGGCCGGTGGAGGAGGTGCCGCAGTAGGAGGAGAGCTTGACGAAGGACAGCTCGCACTGGAAGTCGATGTATTTCATGAGGGAGGCGGTGAACATGAAGGAGCCGTTGAGCACGCTCAGGAATACTGGGGGCTCGGTGCAGCCGCGGAAATCGTTGTTGATGCGTCCGGCGGTCTGACGGATGGCCGCCTCTATCTTCTCATTGGGAATGAAAAGCTTGAAATGCTTGTCGTGAAGTTTTATCCTGTCCATGATGCAAAAGTACGTCAAAAAATGGAGAAATGACGTTTTTTCTGATTAAATTTGCCATCGGACAATCTAACTGAAACAAGACATGAAACCACTCGTATCTATCATCATGGGAAGCACCTCGGACATGCCGGTGATGAAGGCTGCCGCGGAGTTCCTCGATTCTATGGAAATACCCTTTGAAATCAATGCCCTCTCGGCTCACAGAGTCCCCGTACAGGTGATGCAGTTCGCGACCGCCGCGAAGGAGCGGGGCATTAAGGTCATCATCGCCGGAGCCGGCGGAGCAGCCCATCTCCCGGGTGTCATCGCCGCCTACACTCCTGTCCCCGTGATAGGAGTGCCGATCAAGTCCTCCAACTCCATCGACGGCTGGGACTCGATCCTCTCCATCCTGCAGATGCCCTCAGGCATACCCGTGGCGACAGTCGCTCTGGACGGAGCCAGGAACGCCGCCATCCTGGCCGCGCAGATCCTGGCCGCCGGCGATCCGGCCGTCATGGAGAAAGTCGTAGCTTTCAAGCAGGACCTGGCCTCGAAGATAGAGAAGGCCAACAAAGAACTGCGGGAGATAAAGTACAAGTTCAAAGTGGACGAATGACCATGTAGACGACAACCTTAAAATCAGATAAACATGTTGTGCAGGAGAAACGAAGGGAAGACAGTGATAAAATCAGGGGCCGCCCTTCTCGGGGCGGCTTTTTTGTTGCTGTCCGGCAGCCCTCTGGAGGCCCAGGAACTGCCCGGCGGAATAGTCCGCCTGATAGAGACACAGTGCGAGGACGGAGGAGGGGATCCCGAGGCTCTCGCGGAGTATTTTATGGAATTGACCCGCAGGCCGCTGGATCTCAGTACGGCGGACCGGGAGGCTCTGGAGGCATTCCCTCTGCTGACTCCGTTCATGGTGGTCAGCCTGCTGGAGTACCGCCGGGAGTTCGGACCGGTGGCCTCGGCCGGGGAGCTGGCTCTGGTGGACGGGTTCGACGCCGCGGCGGTGGAGGAGATCCTGCCGTTTGTGACCTTCGGAGCCGGAACGGGAGCCGGGGGACTTCCGGAGGAAGGGAGGATGCCGCTGCGCTTCTCGGGCAGATTGACCCTAAGGACCAGATACCTTCTGGAAAGGGAAGGGGAGGAGGCGGGCGGACTGCCGGTTCCGCTGTATGTCAGGTACCGCATGGAACTGGGGGAGCATTTCTCCGCCGGCGCGACCCTGGAGAGCGACCGGGGGGAGAAGGGCTTCCCGGATTTTTACTCCGTGCACGTCGGTGCGGCGGACCAGCCTCTCTCCCGGGACGGACGCTGGAGGCTGGTGTCGGCCGTCGTCGGGGACTATTCCCTCCGTTTCGGGCAGGGGCTGGTGCTGTGGAACTCCTTCTCCCTCTCCGGCCTGTCCTCTCCCTCGGCGGCGGTCCGGCGGGAGGCGGGGGTGCGCCCCTATACCTCTTCGGACGAGAACCGCTATTTCCACGGAGCGGGTGCGACAGTAGCCTTTCCGGAGGGGGTGGAAGCGTCTGTATTTTATTCCAATAACGGTCAGGATGCAAGGGTCGAGGGGGATTACTTCGTCACCAAGCCGGAGGACGGTATCCACGATACGGACGCTCTCCGGGAGGTCAGGAATGCCCTGAGGGAAGAGGTCTTAGGTGGCAATGTGTCCTGGCGCTGCTCCTGGCTGAAGGTCGGAGTCACTGCCGCTGCCTACCGCTACGACCGTCTGGACGGCCGCCGCACCTCCTATTACAACGAGCATCTGCGCTATGACGGGTGGTGGGGCAATGCCTCCCTGGACTGGCTCCTCTCCCTCAGGGGGCTGCGGGTCTTCGGGGAGGCGGCCCTGGACTTCGGCGGGGCCTTTGCCGGCATCACGGGAGCCGCCTGCCCGCTGTCCTCCTCGCTGGAAGCTTCGCTGCTTTACCGCTACTATTCTCCCCGCTACATCGCCACCCATGCCGGAGCGTACTGCCGCAGCAATGTGAACAATGAGCACGGAGTCTCGGCGGCCCTCCGCTGGTCGCCCCGCCGGGATGTGACGGTCGCCGCCTCATTGGAATACACTCATTTTCCCTGGGCCAGGTTCGGGGTGCGGGAGCCTTCCTCCTCCCTGAAGGGGGCGGTGGAGTGCGGGTGGACTGTCTCCGGGACGCACGCATTGTTCCTCAAGGTGAGCGGAACCTATGATGACGGAAGGGGGACCCGTCTGCTCCGGCTGCGCCTGGGGTACAGTTTCGGCGGGGAGACGGGCTTCGCGGCCTCCACCCGGCTGGAGGGGAGCAGTGCCGGCGGGAGCTCTTTCGGAGGACTGGTCTATCAGGAGGGGGGATATACCTCGCCTTCGGGGAGGTGGCGGGTGAGTCTGCGGGCCACGCTCTTCTGTGCCTGGGACTGGGATGCGCGGATATACTGCTACGAGCGGGACGCGCCCGGGACTTTCTCCGTGCCGGCATACTACGGCAAGGGAGCGGGCCTGTATGCCGTGGTGACTTACAGGCTCGTCAGATGGCTGAATATTTTCCTGAAATGCTCGGCGACGAAGTATTTCGACGACCCGGCAGGGGATGACCTGGGCGTGCGGCTCCAGCTTACTCTGCCTTTTTGATGCGGAGCTTCTTGCCCGGGTAGATCTTGCTGTTCTTGCTCAGGCCGTTGAGTTCCATGAGGTCGTTCATGGTCACGCCGCTGAACTTGCGGGAGATGTCCCAGAGGTTGTCTCCGGAGCGGACGGTATATACTATGTAACCGTTCGAAACTGTAGTTGCCGGCTTGCTGTTGCCTGAACTTTTGGAAGAAGAGGAGGCGGGGCCACGGTTATTGGTGTAGATAACCAGACGCTGACCGACCTTTATCTTAGTGCCTATGCCGTTCCATCTCTGAATGTTGCGTACTGATACGCCGTATCTCAGTGCTATGTGGCTGAGTGTCTCGCCGCTCTTGACGCGGTGGGTTATGCGGGCAGCTTCTGCCGATACCCCCTGCTGGATTTTCTTGAGGGCTGCGGGACTGAAATAGACGGAGTCTTTGTATGCATAGATTTCAGCTTCATGATCTATGAAAGAGTTTGTGTATTGGTAAGGCAGCTGAAGTATGTATTCCTTTTCAGTACCGGGAATGATATCGTGCAGGTACTGAGGGTTATGAGTACGGAGTTCCTCCATGCTGGCACCGGTGTAGTGAGCTATCTGCTCAAAGTGGAGCATCTTGTTGATTTTCAATGTGTCTGTATGGGGAGGCATGGGTATGTAATCGGGTGTGAGGTTGTGCTCCTTGTAGTATCTCATAGCGTAGAGGGCAGCGAAGAACGAGGGAACGTAGCCGCGGGTTTCCCTGGGCAGGTAAGGGTAGATTTCCCAGAAGTCCCTGGAGCCTCCTGAGCGGCGGATGGCCTTGTTGACGTTGCCTGCTCCGCAATTGTATGAGGCTATGGCCAGTGCCCAGTCTCCAAATATGAGATAAGAGTCCCGGAGATATCGGGCGGCAGCGTCAGCAGAAGCTACCGGATCAAAGCGTTCGTCTACGTATGAGTTGATGGTCAGACCGTAACGCTTGGCCGTGGAGTACATGAACTGCCACATACCTTTGGCTCTTGCCCTGGACACAGCTTTTGCGTTGAGGGCTGATTCTATGACGGCCATTGCGGTCAGCTCCAGCGGCAGATCATATTTGTCGAATATTTCCTCAAATATAGGTATGTAGTAAGTGGACAAACCGAGAATTCTTTCCATCTTCTCAGGCATGCGCTGGGTATAGTAGATGATGTGGTTCCGGATAATACTGTTGTAGGGAACGGAAATGAATGAGTTGAGCCGTTGAAGTCTTTGTATGTAGACTGAATCCGGTATGTCTGATGTCATTATCAGAGTGTCTATGTCGGAGGGCTCAATTTCCATCAGATTGAGGTTACGCCGTTGATACCAAAGGCTCAGGAGGGAGTCTGTAGATATCGGAACAGTGTCGGCGGGTGCAAATTCGTCAAGTCCGTTCATTTCTATAAATCCGGGGTTGATGGAGTCTGCTACGGTATTATCACTCAGATCTTCCATGGCCAGACTTTCATTAATCTGGTACAGACTGTCAATCTGAAGACGGAGCAGTTCGTTGGCTCTCAGCAGCGAGTCTCTCTGTCTCATCAGAGACTTGCGGTTAGGGGTAGAGAACAGAGTTACTTTGCGCTTTTCCTTGTCGTCTGTCGGTTTCACGCCGTCCTGTACTGGTACAGCAGGGAGAACGATGGTGATGAGAAGGGTTGAAAGAGTCAATATCAGTTTTTTCTTCATTTTCGGACAATATTCTAGAAATTAAAGTGTATCTGGACTCCAACGGCACTGCCCGCCGGCATTGCGGATGTGTAGTTGGTGGTGAAATCATAATTGAGCGGTTGTATTACTGCCGGCTGTACGTCCATGCTCAGATTCTGGTTTACATCAAATGAACTCATGGTCGCGAATACGTCGGCGTCTATGACTTGAAGAAGATATATAAGGACTGTCGCTACTATTGAATAATCCCTGAACCGACGGTAATAATCCCTGTAGTATTGAAGATTGTCTACGGAAATAGACCCCTCGTAATTACCTCCTGGGGTGGTAGCTGCGTTGTAGTCTTTCTGGAAGCGTTTGTATTGTATGTCGTTGTAATACCAGAAATAACCGGCTACGGCCAATCCTCCGTAGTATATGGGCAGTTTCCAGTATTCGCGGTTGTAGATCTGTCCAAGGCCGGGACATAGGATGGAATAGATTGTCGCCCTGCCCGGAAGATGGTCTCTATAGGATTTGTAGTTTACGGCTCCATCCAGCATCTGTCCCCAGTAGAATACGGCAGCACCTATGAAAAATAGATTGCGGGCCATCCGGTCCGATTCGTTCCCGGTTTTTTTGAACTGGGAATTATAGTATATACCGCCTCCTATCATACCGCCTATACCTCCGTAGATGATAGGCAGTTTCCAATATTGGCTGTTGTAGATCTGCGCGGTTCCGGGTAGGATGACTGAACCCCCGAAAGACCATCCTATTGCCATGGAATCTCTGTGGGCCAATGAGTTGAAATATCTCTTCAGGGTGTATGACTGGGCAGTGCTGTCAGACTGGGAGCCGTTGTTGGAAGAAGACATTCCTCCGCCGGTACCGCCTGTGGCAAACTGGGCCGACAAACTGCCGGCAGGTATGAGAATCAATAGTAATGCGATTAATACTGTCTTCCGCACCTGTTTCCTTTCTTTTTAGTTAATGTTCTCAATCGCTCTCAAAAATGATTCCACTTCCTCGTCCGAAGAAAACTGGATAGTGAAACTTCCTTTCCCCTGTTCAGATCTTTTGATGCTGATATTGTTCCCGAAATATTTTCCTACTATTTCCAGAACCCGGTAATATGAGTCGGGAAGCTCGTTCACCTGCTTTTTGTCATTTCCATCTTCAGGTATGACGGTTGTGGATTGCTTTAGTATAGCCTGAGCCTTGGTTTCTGCCTGGCGGACAGACAGTCCTTTGCGGACAATCTCGTCGCAGAGGCTGATTTGAAGATCGGGATCCGTCAGAGCCAGGATAGCCTTTGCGTGTCCCATCGATATCTTCTTGTCCCTGATGCATACCTGAATCTCAGCAGGCAGTTTTAAGAGACGGAGATAGTTGGCTACAGTAGCACGCTTTTTCCCAACCTTGTCAGCCATGCTCTCCTGTGTCAGGTGGCATTCGTCAATAAGTCTCTGAAAACTCAGGGCAACCTCTATCGCATCGAGATCCTCTCTCTGAATGTTCTCGACAATGGCCATTTCAAGCATTCCCTGATCATCTGTGTCCTTGACATAGGCTGGAATCGTGTTCAGCCCGGCGGCCTGTGCCGCCTTGAATCTGCGCTCTCCGCTGATAATCTGGTAACGTAGGCCGACTTTTCGTACAGTAATGGGCTGAATGATACCTAGATGGCGGATGGATTCCGTCAGTTCGGACAGGGCCTGTTCGTCGAAATTGCTGCGGGGTTGATACGGATTAGCCGAGATTTTGTCTACCGGAATCTCGTTTATGGCTGCCGGGCCGGGAACTGTTGGAGACGGTGTTGCTGATGCCGGAGTTCCGGAGCCCGGGACTGTTCCGATATTATCCATACCGGATATCAGTGCGCCGAGACCTTTGCCTAATGCTGCTCTTTTGTTTGACATTGCGGTACAGGTTATGAATTCTTGGATATTATCTCGCGGGCCAGATTGAGATAGTTGTTGGTTCCGGCCGAAATGGCATCGTAAAGGATGACAGGCTTGCCGTGTGAGGGCGCCTCGCTCAGGCGGACATTACGCTGGATGACAGTGTTGAACACCATATTCCCGAAATGGTGGCGTACATCCTCTACTACTTGGTTGGCCAGTCTGAGACGGCCGTCGAACATCGTAAGAAGGAACCCTTCAATCTTCAGTAGTGGATTCAGTCTGGCTTGGATCAACTTGATGGTGTTGAGCAGTTTCCCCAGTCCCTCAAGGGCGAAAAACTCTGTCTGGACAGGTATGATTACCGAGTTTGCGGCAGTCAGTCCGTTGACGGTAATCAGCCCCAGTGAAGGAGGACAGTCTATAATGACGTAGTCATATCCGGAAATGACTTCGCTGAGTGCTTCTTTCAGGGCCAGCTCCTTATTCTCTACATTCAGAAGTTCAATCTCGGCTCCTACCAGGTTGATGTGTGAGGGTACTACCTTGAGGTCCTTTATCTCGGTGTCCAATATTACCTCGGATATCCGTTTCTGACCGATAAGAACTTCATACAGAGTGCTGCCGCTGTCTGAGTCCGGATCGAAATCCAGACCGGATGTGGTGTTGGCCTGCGGATCAGCGTCGATAAGCAGTGTCTTCTTCTCCAGAACTGCCAGGGATGCAGCGAGATTAATAGCCGTAGTAGTCTTCCCTACTCCTCCTTTCTGATTGGCGATTGCGATGATTTTACCCATATTATTCTTTTAAGCTAATCTGCAAAATTAGAAATTCTTTTCATCCAACCGATAATTAATATTATTTTCGCGAAAATTTTTTCAAAACAGATGAGTGACAGTTCATGGATTGCAGTAATTAACCCCAATGCAGGGGGCGGCAGGGTCGCAAGAGAGTGGCCGCTGCTGTCGAATATGCTCAAAGATAAGGGATTTTCATTCGAAGAGGTGTTTACGACCCATCGATATCATGCAGTCGAACTGGTTATATATTCTCTCAAGCGGGGTTTCCGCAATTTTATCTCAGTAGGAGGAGACGGAACGCTTCATGAAATAGTTAACGGAATCTTCTATCAGAAGGAAGTACCCTCGGATGAGATAACTCTTGCAGTGCTTCCTGCCGGCTCTGCCAATGATTGGGCCAGAATGTACAGGATTCCAAAAGATTATGACAAGGCCATAGAGACAGTCCTGGAAGGAAGGACTGTAATGCAGGATATTGCCCGCGTGGAATATTCTCAGGCCGGTGTAAGAAATGCCAGATATATGGTGAATGTGGCAGGGGTGGGGCTTGATGCCAATATCTGTCATAAATGCAATGCCTCCAAGAACAAGGGAAAGTCGGGTGACCTGGCATACGTCAAGGCCGCTTTCAAGGCTCTGGTCAGCCGTACGAGCAATCCTTCGAAAGTGGTGGTGGACGGCAGGAATTTCTTTTCGGGGAAGATGTTCTCCATAGCGTTCGGTATAGGAAAATACAGCGGCGGCGGGATGATGCAGGTGCCGGATGCCGTGGCCGACGACGGGCTGGTCAATGTCATGGTGGCCCGCAAGGTGTCCAAAATCAAGTTTCTCCTGCTGTTCAAACAGCTTTTCAAAGGTACGATATACAGGATAAGGGAAGTCTCCCATACGACGGCCTCCAGGGTCTGCGTGATCTCGCGTAAGCCCGACAGGGTGGAGATAGACGGAGAGGTGGTGGGTACTACGCCGATTAATCTGGAGGTCCTGCCCAGGGCTCTCAGAGTAGTGGTGGGCAGGGATTTTAAATAGACAGGCAGTATGTTCGGATATGTTACGGTGTTGATAGGAGGTATAGCGGCAGGCCTTTTCGCCCTGACCGCGGCCCTGTATCTGTGTGTGTTCAAGAAGAACAGACTGAGAGTGATTACAGGTATAATCCTGGCCGTGTATGCGGCATATCTCGTCAAGGACATAGTATATCTTATTCCCTATGTGGCTGCTGACGAATACATTTACAGAGTCCTGCTCTCGGTGGACAACTGGGCCGTTCCCCTCTATGTGGTATATACCTTCGAGGTTATCTCTCCGGGGCGCATAACCATTCCCAAGCTTCTGCTTCTGATATTACCGTTTGTCGGTATGACCATCCTGTACGCAGTATGGCCGTATGACTGGATGTTCAGCCTGCAGGTTATCTTCGCCTCGGTATTCTCCGCAGTATGCATGTGCGTTGTGCTGAGGATGACCATAAAGTACAGGCGCAGGCTGCTGGACAACTGCTCGGACATCACCCACATGGACATCCGCTGGATGTGGGTGAGCATAGCCCTGTTCCTGCCCAATCTGGTGCTGTGGACCTTCCTGTCGGCCAGGCTGGACTATATCCTGGATGCTGTCTATTACGTTACTCTGTCCGTCAGCTGGGGCATAGTGGCCTACCATACCTATTATTTCGTGCCTCAGACCGGACAGGATATCTGGTCGGATCTGCAGCCTTCCTCGGCCGCTTCGTGGTATTTTGCCCGGAAGCTTAGCGAACTGGCTTCGAACGGCTATTTTATCCGCTCTCCCCGTCTGACCCTTTCGGAACTGGCGGCCGAGCTGGGAACCAACAGGACCACGCTTTCCAATTATCTCAACCAGGAGGTGGGCACTACATTCTACGACTACATCAATTCGCACCGGGTCTCCGAGGCTGAGAGGCTGCTCGCCGAGCCCTCCGGACACTGGTCGGTCGAGCAGCTGGCCGAGATGTCCGGTTTCAACTCGGTCTCTACTTTCCGGCGTGCCTTCTCCAAGAAGCACGGTATGTCTCCGCAGCAGTACCGCGAGAGGGCGCTCAGAGGGCGGTGATGTACGCATTGACGCGTATTTTACGTATTGGTATTTCTTTGTTTTCCGAGTATTTAACCAGTGACCCGCGATATTGACAGGATGGCGTGTGCGCTGTCTTGTGTTTTGCTATATTTGAAAACGTTAAACCTAATACCCTACGAATATGGCTCAAAAACAAGACGGGAAAAAGAAAAAAGCTCCCAAGAACAGGAAGAAAGCGATGCGTGACGGCTATCTGTCGTTCGACATCGTCGAAGTGAAAAAGTTGTCGGAAAGCGACAGCCCCAATGCCGAGGCTTACGGCTATCTCTATCAGGCAGTGACCACCCAGGCAGGTACAGACAAGGGCATAGACGACATCTATCCCGAGACCGCTCTGGAGACAGAACAGATGCGTGCTCTGGTCGACAAGGCGAGGAAAGCGCGGGTGGACATGAGCGACCAGTATCTCAAGATATGTCTGGATGAACTGGACGAGATTCTGGACTGGTCCTCCACAAGGCACTGGAACTTCCAGTGGCAGGTGATACTCGGTGTGATACTTACGGTGGCCTTCCTATCCTGGAGAGTGGATCAGAAGCAGGAAAGCGTGGAGAACAGGCAGGAGAATGTCGCAGCTGTGGAGGGCTGGGAGGAAACAGATACTGTTCTCAACTGGGATACTACTCCCGAAGATCTCTACAGTCCGGCCGGTTTTGTCAAATATGCTAATCTGAGTGCTAAAAATTATAAGCTGTTGTCTCTTTATGAGCAGAAGTCCTATTATGCCAGTGCGATGGAGGCTGCTGACGAATATGCCGCCAAGGCCGATACCGCTCAGTCGAGGGATGTCAGGAAAAGCTTAGAGGAGCGGCGTGACGAGTCCCTTGCCCATGCAAAGGAGTGCAGGAAAGAGTTCGACAGGATCAATAAGATGGATTTCAAGGATATAAAGAAGATGGCGCTGGATGAGTATGGTTCGTGGGTCAAGAGCGCCAAGGCCGAGAAACGGGCGGTCAGGGCCTGGAACATATTCTTCATCATCCTGATACCTGTCTATATCTTCGCCGAGCGTCCGTACGGCTACACCATGACCCGAACCAGGGCCGAGTCCAGCACTCTGAGGGGCATCAGCAAGTTTACATACGCCCTGTCGGCGATGATGATGGGCAGCGCCGCCTCGATAAGCTGGATCCAGACTGTGAGGAAGTACAGCGACGGACATACCGAAAGATCTTACGATGCAGGAACCAATGCACCTGTGATGATAATGAAGGCATGCCTGTATATCGCTGCGTTTGCTTTGGTCTGCATAGTGTCATGTATTCTGATGCTTTATATGACCATCCAGGGTCTCAGGCGCAACTACAACTGGGCGCCCCTGCTGGCCAAGGCCAAGGTAGCCGCTTCTTCTGCCGCATCGAAGGCTAAGAAAGACTGATGAGTACTGACTATGAAAAACTTTGAGAAGGCCGTGCCGGGCATACGGTGCGGCCTTTTCTTTGTCCTGTCAGAACACCGGATCCACGTCTATGGTCAGGGAGGCTGCCGGAAAACCGCGGAGCCGGCTGTAGAGCCGTGCCTTGGCCTGAGTCCAGCTGCGGCTGCGGTCAGTCTTTATCAGGAACTGCAGCAGGAATTCCCCGGAGCTTTTCTCGACCGGAGGGGCGGCGGGACCGCAGATGTCCCTGAAGCCGCTTTTTCCCAGAATGTCTGAGACTTCCTTTGCCAGGCTGTCCAGTTTTTCCTTATCAGGGGATTTGAGCAGCAGCCTGATGATTCTGGTGAAAGGAGGATATCCGAATTCCCGCCTTTCCTCCATCAAAGACTCGAGGTTCCCCTCCTCCGGAAGCCGCAGCATACGGAATACCGGATGGTCCGCCCGGCTGGTCTGGATGATCATTTCACCCGGAGTGTCCCTGCGGCCTGCCCTGCCCATGAACTGCAGGAGCAGCTGGAGGGCCCTCTCGTCCGCCCGGAAGTCGAATACCGAGGTCACGGCCTCGGCCTTGAGTACTGCCGTCAGGGTCAGGTGCTTGAAATCGAACCCCTTGGATATCATCTGGGTGCCGACCAGAATATCTATTTTCCCTTCGGAGAACTGTCTCAGAATCCTCGTTTCCTCTTTTTTGTCCTTGGTGGTGTCCGCGTCGAAGCGTTCTATGCGGGCATCTGGGAAGAATGTCCGCAGCTCTTCCTCTATCTTCTCGGTGCCGTCTCCCAGGAACTTCATCGGAGCTTTCCCACATTGGGGGCAGGCGGCGGGGGCCGGCTCCGAATGTCCGCACCAGTGGCAGCTCAGACTGTGGCTGAACTTGTGGTAGCTCATGGGAATGTTGCAGGAGGGGCAGCGGGGTATGAAGCCGCAGTCAGGGCATTCCATGGCCGAGGCGTAGGCTCTCCGGGAACGGAAGACGAGCACCTGCTCATGCCTTTCCAGCCGGGCTGTTATGGCCTTGAGCAGAGTCAGGGAAAATGCCCCTTTCACGGCATTCCTGCGTCTCTGCAGGGGCATGTCCACGATAGTGACTGTGCTGCCGCCGCCCTCGAAATAGCGGTGGGAGAGGGGGACGTATTCCAGCCTGCCGGTGCGTACGTTGTACAGGCTCTCGAAGGAGGGGGTAGCGGAACCGAGGAGTACCGGGCAGCCCTGGATCCGGCCCAGCATCAGGGCGGTGTCCCGGCCGTGGTAGCGGGGAGCCTGGTCGGTCTGTTTGTAGGACTGGTCGTGCTCTTCGTCTACTATGATGAGGCCCAGGCGGCTGTGGGGCAGGAAGAGGGCGGAGCGGAGGCCCAGGACGATGTGCAGTTCTGTGTCGGAGGCCACCCTGCTGTAGACCTCCCGCCTGTGCGGAGCTGTCTGCTTGGAGTGGTATACCAGTAGCCTGTCTGGGAAATACCCGGCCAGACGGCTCTGGATCTGGCGGCTGACGGCTATCTCCGGGACGAGGTAGAGTACGTTCAGCCCCCTTTTGAGACATTCGGCCGCCAGAGTGATGTAGATCTCCGTCTTGCCCGAGCCGGTTACTCCGTGCAGGAGGACGTTCCGGTCGGCTGCAAAGTGCTTTCTGATATCTGCCGCCGCTGTTTCCTGTTCCGGCGAGAGGACCGGCAGCTCCGTCCGGCTGATGTCTGCCGGGGATGCCGGCCTGATGTCTGCGCCGCTGTCTGATGTTCCGTCAGCTGCCCCACCATCACCGGATGCGGCCTGCTGTTTCGGCCGCTTGAGAGCCTTGACCGTAGACGGGGCTGCGAAGCGGAAAGCCTCCCCCAGCGAGCACATGTAGTAGGACGCCACCTGCCGCAGGAAGTCCATATTGGCCTGTGTCACCGGCGGAAAATTGACCGCCTCCTTGACCGGCTTTATCTTCGAGATGTCGAACTCCGGCTCATCCTTCACCCTCAGCACCACCGCCGTGTAGGCCCTGCCCACCACCGTCACCCTCACGAGACTGCCGGGCACTATGCTCCCCTCCAGCTCCTCCGGAACCGAATAGGTCACGGAGTCCCTGAACTTCAGCGGTATTATCACGTCTACGAACTTCATATTATGCCATGCGGATTTGTCAGTTAATAGATGCAAATATACTCAAACTATCTTTCGTCTGAAAATAGTAATGCAGCATGGCATGGGACGCCTTTGTCCAGCTGGTAATGGCAACCTGAGAAGCGCATGATCCGGTATTTGCCCTCCTGGTTATCTTCTCCAGGGGACTGACAAGCGCAGCGGGGCTATTAATATGGGAAACCGCAGCTGCCAGCATAGCCGGGTTTCTTGAGCGATGCACAGAGGCTGATTGCCCTGGCTTACCTTACTTTGACATTACTTTACCGCACCGTCAGCAGTCTGTAATTGCTTGTTTCATGTATTGGCTCGAATAACAGGTACTTGCAAAAATGCGCGAGCGACAGACTGAACAGTACGCCGAAATACGAACTTCATATAATAGCGTTAATAAGGAGCTGTGGCAGGGTTATCCCGCGGTCAGCATATTTTCTCCCTGATGAGTCTGTAATTGGAAGATTCGCATATGGCGTTGTCATACAGCGAGGTAAGTAAAAAGTCGGGGTAACAGACACTGAGGCACCTGCCTGCAGTCTGTAAGTTGCACGTCTTGCGTAATCCTTCATGAGATAGTAAGATGTGCGAAATGGAGCTGAACAGACTGTGCTGTGCGGTCCAGGCAGAGCGGCATACAGAGCGACATACAGAGCAACAGGCAGTGTTGTATGTCTCCGGATTCCGGTCTGAAAGCGCGGTGTCTCTCGTGAGTCCACCTGACTCAGATGAATGAATGTGTCAGCTGAGAGCGCATATTTTCTCAAGATACTGTATCTGGGAAACTTTTTCATACAATCACTTAAAACTATTTGTCATATCAGATATATTCAGTATATTAGCGTAGTTAATTTATATAAAATTATGTATAAAGTTTTGTGCTTTGTTTTCTTGGCCGTCATGCTGACCTCGTGTACGGCCAGGACTGAAATGCCCGGATTCTCCATTTTCGAAAGGTCTGCCATGAACGAGGCCGTGCAGGTATCTTCCGATGCTCTGATCGAGGATGTGTCGGTCGTGAGGCTCGATGCCTCCGACGGGGCGCACGTCATAGGAATGATCGAGGATGTCTGCGAGTCCGAAAACGCATACTACATCATCTCTTCTGAAACGGTCTACGAGTACGCCAAGGACGGAAGTTTCGTCAGGCGTATCGGCGCCAAGGGCCGCGGTCCCGGCGAGTATCTGAATCCCCGGGGCATAGGCGTCAGCGGCGGCCGGCTTTACGTGTTCGACTACAATACCCAGAATATCCTGACCTACGGGGAGGACGGCAGTTTCATCGGCAGTTCCAGCAAGTCGGCACTGATGAACTCGGGCATATACATCACCTCGTTTTTCTTCAGCGGGGGCGACATGATCCTGTATGCGTCCTCGAACTCTCCCGTGCAGGACATGCTGCGCTGGGATGCCGCAACTGACGGGCTGACCGCGGTCTCGGAGCGGAGCCGCGAGATGATGCCGGAGGAGGTCATGATGGGAGAGAACTACATTTTCGGAGACAGGGACAATCCATTTATCTACAACAACTTCAACGACACCGTCTACGTTCTGGAGGGCGGCAGGCCCGTGCCTGCGATGCTCATGCGCCTGGGCAAATACCGCTTCGAGTACGGTGACCTGACCTTCGACGGACTGATGTCCCTAAGCGCGGGACGCCTGAACTTTCTGTGGATCGCCGCTGCCGGAGATAACATACTCATAGCCTATTCCGTCGTCAATCTCGGAGATGAAAGCTCCGCATTCCTCGGCCTCTACAACACCCGCACCGGAGAGTATTCCCAGAATGTGGAAATCACCGGCATCCCGGAGGACTTCGCCGCCATCACCCCATCGGAGAGGCTCTTCGAGGGCATGCAGGACGATGAGCTGCTGTCGGTACGGCCCGTATCGGATACAGGCGACGAGTATGTGATAATCAAATACCGGTTCAAATGAGAAGACTGCATGATTAAAAGTCAGGCCGGCCTGAACAATTACCGCGTGTGTGCTAATTTAAAACTTCCGAAATTAAAGGTAATATTCTGATAATCAGAGTTGTCTTGTTGAGAAAAACTTCCGGGCCTTGCACGGCGGGCGGAACGGGTTTAAATTTGCGTATGGATTTAAACGTTAAACGCTGAAGGAATATGAGACGCATACGCTTCAACCGGCACACTCTTTTTTCGACGGTCCTCAATGTGGCGGGACTGACCCTCGCTTTCTCGATTTTCATGACGGTGATGGTGCAGGTGCTCTATGACCTGCGGTATGACCGGTGTTATCCGGAGCATGAGAAGGTCTACCGCTTGGAGAGCATGCTGCCGACCAATCCGGGGATGTGGTATCCGACGGTGTCGCGGCCGGTGATAGAGTACCTGAAGACTTCGCTTCCTCAGGCCGGGGCGGTGAGCGTGTACCAATATATCAAAGGGGAATCGCGGCTTTTCAATGAGACGGGTACGGACAGTCCGGGAGTGAGCCTGAGGGTGGCTTATTCGGAGCATGACCTGCTGAGGGTATTTCCGTTCGAGATAATCAGCGGGGACACTGCCGGTTATGGAATGCCGAGGACGGCCTTGATCTCTGCCCGCGGGTCTAAGAAGCTGTTCGGGGATGAGTCCCCCTTGGGGAAGGAAGTCTGCTTTACGGTGGGGGATGACCCCCGGCCGTTCCGCATAGTGGCGGTGTACAAGGATTTTCCGGACAATTCCAGTGCGGACAATGAACTGATTCTCTCGTCCGGACTTGACGGTTTGGAAAACTGGAGCGCCTGGTCCTATTGCTGCTATGTGAAGCTTTCGACGGAGGAGGGGGCGGCCGCGGCTGTCGATTCGGCGGCATCGCATATCGGACGGCAGGTATTCCAGGCGGACGTGCTGAAGCTGCGGCTTACCCGCCTGCATGATGTCTACTGGTCAAAGGATGTCATGACGGACGTTGCCGGCAAGGGCAACCGTTCCACGACCATTGTCCTGCTGACTGTCGCCATAGCCGTGATACTCATAGCGGTCATCAATTTCATCAACTTCGCCATGGCCTCGGTGCCGTTCCGCATCAAGGGTCTGAACACCCGGAGGGTGGTGGGTGCGACGAGGGGCGGCCTGATAAGGTCGCAGCTGCGCTCCACCATAGGGCTGGCGCTGCTGGCATTTGCCCTCAGTATCGGGGTGATGTCGCTCGCGGCTACTTCTTCTTTGGCGTCATACGTCACCGCTTCCATCCGGCCTCAGGACAATCCGGCGCTTCTTCTCCTGTCCCTCGGGGTAGCGGTGGCAACGGCCCTCGCCGCCGGCATTTTCCCGGCTCTCTACAGCACCTCCTTCAACCCGGCCATGGTGCTCAAGGGGTCCTTCTCTCTCTCAGCCAAAGGACGCAGCCTGCGGTCGGTACTGATAGGGGTGCAGTATGTGATTTCGTTCGTACTGCTGCTGTGTTCAATGTTCATAGCCATTCAGAACAGGTATATGAAGAACTACGACATGGGGTTTGACCGGGAGCAGGTGGTGGAGATGGAGGTTACGGACAAGATTGCGGAGCGGGGGGAGGCTTTCCGGAACATGCTGCTGGAGTATCCTGGTGTCACCGGAGTCACCTCCGCGTCCAGGTCGATAGTATCGGCAGATATGAGCGGCTGGGGAGGTGACTATGGCGAGGGCTACATCATGTACGATGTCATAGGCACGGACCGCTGGTTCGTACCGTTTTTCGGTTTAGAGATAGTGGAGGGGCGGAACTTTGTTCCCTCAGATGACGAGAGTACGGAGGGTACCTATATTTTCAACGAGACGGCGATGAGCAGCTGGCCTTATCTGCATTCGTACATGGAAAACGGGAAGATGAATATCGCAGGGGTAGTCAAGGACTTCCATTTCAAGCCGATGCAGCATGCCATGGCTCCCATGGCCCTGTACAATTTCGGCCAGGAGACAGGTGCCATGCTGACGACAGTCTATGCCCGCATACAGCCAGGGGGAGTCCGCGAGAGCATGGACTGGATCCGGTCGAAGGCCTGTGAGCTGGACCCCTCCCTGAACCCCGATGACTTAGACATCCATTTCTTAGACGAGACCGTCGACCGCCTGTACCGGAGCGAGGAGCGCCTCGGCCGCCTCATTACCGCCGCCGCCCTCATTTCCATGCTCATCTCGATTATCGGCATACTCGGCTTAGTTTATTTCGAGACGCAGTTCCGCCGCAAGGAGATAGCCGTCCGCCGTGTGCACGGGGCTTCCGTCGGGGAGATACTGCTGATGATCAACCGCTACTACCTGATGATTACCCTCATCTGCTTCATCATGACCGCCCCGGTATCCATTGTCATCATCCGTCACTGGGCTGCCTCCTTCCCGTACCGCAGCCCGATTCCCGTGTGGATGTTCCTCGCCGCCCTCGCCCTGATTACCCTCATTACCGCCGTCACCGTGACCCTGCTGAGCCGCAGTGCTGCCCTGCGCAATCCGGTGGATTCCATTTCCACTGAGTGATTTACAGTATATAGTGAGTAATGGTAAGTAGGGGAGCAGGCAGGATTTGTAAGATGGTTATATTCAGATGGATATGATTTTAACGAGTTCTTTTCGGACGTTTCGGAGTGCGCGAAAAGAACCCGTTACACTGATAAGTATTTGTCTATCAATTTTTTATGTAAAAGAGGGTGCTGCAGTATTTACCGTTGCCCGGGCACCCGGGAAAAGTATGAGCCTTTTATTCTTGAGGTCCAGCAGGATAATCGTAAGAGCGAGAGACAGTTTCATTGTAAAGGCTTATAACTTGTATACGAATAATTCGGGGTTGTCGCCATAAGTGAAGAGGAATATCCTGCCTCCTTTCTCATCCACGGCGCAGTGGCCGTTTCGGTCCAGAAGCAGTCTTTCCACAGGTTTGCCTGATATGCTGAACACATCCAGAATAGCATCGGGGGTGTCTTCACCGGATGCAAATATGAAGCCGTCGAGATTCATCAGAAAGACCCTCTTCCCTACATGGATATCTCCTCCGTAGTATCTCCGCTGACTTTCGAGTATGTCTCCCTGGAGATTCCGGGCTAACTCTTCGGAAAACCCCGGCTCTTTGAAGGATGTGGAGACGGCTTTGCCGGTTTCGGTATTCAGGAACAGGATTTCCCTGTAGAAGCTGTATCCGAATACTATCGTGCTGCTGTTGCCGGAGGCTGCTCCAAGATACGGGAGCCATTCTCCGCCTGTTTTGTTCAGGTAACAGACGGGCTTTATCGTGCCGTCGTCCTCTGTCCTGTTAAGGCTGTAGTTGGAATCATCCCCGACCTCGAGGAAGTAAAAATATCCGTCCAGCAGGCATACCGGTGCGGTGAAGGAATAATTGAATACATGGCCTTTTGTCTTTTGCTCCAATGCTTCCAGTTCCTTCAGTTCCGCAGTCTCTGTGATGCCGTAGAATCTGTTTGCGCTCATTATGGAAACACCGCATATATACCCTTCGGTGTCCATTGGAAACAGCATGATCTTGTCATATATGGTTACACCGGGCAGACTCAGTGTGCCTTTCAGAACTATGTCCTCTTCCTTTACGGAGTAAACGGATACGGAACTGGAAACAGAGCCGGCCTCTCTGTCCTCGATTTTGCTTAGAGTGACGATGTGGCCGTTGTTTGAGAGTACTGAGTTTATCGGTGTGTCCGGGATGTCCATGCGGACAGGCGTTCCGCTTAAAGCGGTCTCCTTAAATTCGTTGCCGTCTTTTGGAGAGGCGCAGGCATTTAGTACCGAAAGGGCAAGTGCCGCGGAGGTGAGAATTATGGTCAGATGCTTCATGGGTGAAAGTTTTAATTTTTCAGAATAATCAGAAAGTTACGAACATCTTGAGCAAATAGCTCCTGGGCCGGATGAGGTAGTCGGTGGAGAAGCTGCTGGCGGCGGAGAGCACGGAGTAGACGTACTCGCGGGTGTCCAGGAGGTTGGAGCAGGTGAGTTCCCAGCGGAAACGCTTCCACTTGTAGCTGAGGGCGGCGTCCAGCAGGACGAAGTCACCGGCCGCGGAGGATGCGCTGTTGTGGTAGTGCTCCCCGGTCAGGGAGAGGCCGATGCCGGCGGGAAGGCGGAAGCTGAGGGTGAGGTCGTTGGAGGCGGTCAGCAGCGGGGTGAGGTTCTCGCCCGAGGCCTGCCGGGAGAGGGAGTACATCACGCTGCCGTTGTATGTCAGGCCGAGGAACTTGAACGGGGACAGGGAGATGTCCAGCCCGGCGGAGTAGCCCTGCATGCTCATCCTCGCCACCTGCTCCTGCAGCAGGAAGGGTGAGTCCGTCCATGAGGCTCCGAGCTCCAGCTTGGCGGTCAGGTCCTTCCAGTAGAATCCCTTGCTCAGTTCGATGCCGGCGCTGACGGTGTGGGAAAGCTCCCCGGTGCGTGTTGTCAGGGTGGTGGAGTAGATGCCGTCGAAGTCGTATCCGTAGAGGATGTCCGGCTTGGTGAGGGAGTATCCCGCGCTGAGGTTGAGGAACAGCATGTTGAAGATGTCCTTGTAGCTGAGTCCGAGGGAGAAATGGTTGCGCATGCCCTCGGTCAGGTCCGCGGCGTACCGGGTCAGGCTGCGGTAGTCGCTCAGGACGGCGCCGCCGTAGAGGGTGGATATCTCCGGCATGGACCAGCTCATGGAGTAGCCGAGGTTGATGTCGGTGGAGGCCGCGGGCTTTATCTTCATGCTGACGCTGGGCTCGGCGAACACCTTGTGCCGGGACGTCCGCGTGCCTCCCAGCCTGTCGTCGAGGAACGTCATGTAGTAGGCCAAGGGGATGAATATGCTGAGGTCCACGTGCAGGGAGGTGTAGTAGGCGTAGACGGCAGGAGCTACCCTGAGGCGGTGCATCATCAGGCGGTTTGCGGCTTCGGAAGGGTCTTCGAGCTGTCCTAAGGGGGTGCTGAGGCGGCTGTCGAGGCTGCCCAGCCGGTAGCTGGCCGAGAGGGTGGGCTCTATCCTCATGTCCCACAGCCTGAAGCTGGTGACGTTGCCGGCGAACAGGGATGCCGTGAAGGCGTCCGCGGTGACGTCCTGCACGGCTCCGGCCCACTGCCCTCCGTCCCGGGCTATTGCCATGGAGTACGGCGTGTGCTCGTAGGCGGCGCGTGCGTTGATCTCGAAGGCGCTCTTCTCCCCGCTGCGCCTGATCAGGCTGGCCGTGCTGGATGCCCTTAGCGTGGTGCGGTCGAAGTCCTGGCCGATGCCGTTGACCGAGGACGCTATGTCGAGGAACTCGGCGGAGAAGATGTTGCGGTTGTCCACGTAGAGGCGGTCCCCGTTGCTCCTGAAGCTGAGTTCTGCGTTGACCTTGTCGGTGCCGATGACGTTGGATATGCCCTCCCGTATGAGGTTGACGGAGGAGTCGGGGAGCATCCACCGGGTCTCGGAGGTGTTGTCGCGCAGCTCGGTGTCGTTGAGGTATGAGAGGTTGAGGTTGATGTCCGTGCCCCCGGAGGTGCGGAAGAGCTCGTTGAGGGAGGCGGAGTACGAGGTGTTGCGGTAGTAGCGGTCCTTGTCGATGGCCGGGGGCGAGGCGAGCGTGGCGGAGGAGAGCACCGGGTTGAGCCTGCCGGTGCCGGAGGTGAGGTCCTCCAGCTCGTACGCGAGGTCGTCGCCGGTGTTGTTGGTCTTGCCGGTGAGGATGTGCTGGCTGCTGTGTCCGAAGTACATGGGCGCGGCCTCGGCGTTCCACAGGCCTCCGTCTCCGTAGCCGCCTCCCGCGGCCGCCGAGAGCAGGAATACTCCCCGCGAGGAGGCCTTGAGCTTGAGGTTGATGTAGGTCTTGTCGGAGGGTACCAGGTCCTTGAGGGCCTTGATGGCCTGGTGGTTCTCGAGAATCTCCACCGAGGCGATGTGGTCCGGAGAGATGTTGCGCGTGGCGATGCCGTAGCGGCCCTTGAGCAGGTCCATGCCGTCGATGGTCAGCCCCGCTATCGGCTTGGCCTTGTAGAGTATCTGCCCGTTGTCCCTGACCGTGATGCCGGGCAGCTTGCGGAGCACGTCCTCGATGACCAGGTCCTCCTGGGCACGGAAGGATGCGACGTTGTAGGATACGGTGTCGTCGCCCTTCATCTCCATCTTCGGAGCAGTGACCGTCACCTCGTTCAGTTCGAAGAGGGACTCCTCCACCTCGAAGTCGTGCCGCCCGCTGACATTGGGCACGGTGCGGCGCACGGCCTTGACGCTCATGCCGGAGACTGAGATGACCACGCTGTCAGTTCCGGAGCGGATGCTGAGGGTGTAGTGGCCCTCTCCGTCGGTGGTGGTGTAGCCTATGGCCATCCCGTCCTCCGTCCGGCTGACAATGACGTAGCACACAGCGGGCTCGGAGGTGCCGGCGTAGCGGATGCTGCCCTCGAAGGTGGCCAGGGGCGGCTCCTGTGCGGAGGCGGTCCTGACTGCGGTGCAGAGGAGGATGATGGCCAGGAGGGCGGGAAGGAATGCGGCTGCTCCGGCGGTATGGGCGGGTGTCGGTCGTGCTTTCATGGGATGGTTTCTGTTAGGGATGATTGTTACTCAAGTTCTATCGGGTCGTAGTACATGGCTACGGAGTATTCGTTGTCACCGGGCTCTCTTGCTCCTCCTTTTCCGTCAGGCAGAAGAGTCCTGATGCCCGCGTTCTTCAGGAATACAAAAGGACGGAGGTACATGTCCTTCAGGATCTTCGCGGCTTCCTTGGGGCTGCATTTCTGGAAGAGGAACTGCTTCTCGTAGATGGGCCACGAGCCTTTCTCGATGCCTGTCATGGTCCAGGAAAAATGCTTTTCGGAGTCCTCCACTTTCAGGATCAGTCCGGGTAGGCCGCAGAACTTGTACGGGCCGCCGTCCACGGGGATGTCGGGGCAGAACCACGCCGTCCACTCCCGTCCTCCGAATGAGGTTACGGCCTTCTGGCACTGATAGTCCCCGACCTGATCCGCCTCGCCTGTAAGGGACCACTGCATGGGAGTGCAGCCGCCCTCATACTGCAGTATCGGACCTGTCAGCAGGGTTCTGCGGTTGATCCGGTAGCTGTCGCTGAATACGAACAGCTCGATGGGATAGACCGATGAGGAGCCTAGGTTCCTCGGCATCTCCCCGCGTTCAGTCATTTCGCGGTTCAGCATTTCCCGTGCTTCGAGTATCTGGCTGTAGTCTTTGCGGACCCTGTCTCCGAACTCCACTATGCGTGTGTCGGAGAGGATTTCCTTCTCGGCGAAGACATGGTCTTCCAGACCTCCGGGTTCGGATGTGCTGTAGAACAGTGCGTCGCGGAAAGTCATCTCGTAGGATACTCTCATAAATGCGGTGTCAAGGGCGACGGTTTTGTTCCAGGTCTGGTTCGGTACGGGACGGTAAGGGGACTGTGCGCTGCACAGCATGGAGGCGGCGCACAGCAGGGGGATGGCGCCGGTCGTAAGTTTTGCCGGTAATACAGGTCTGTTCATAATCGTACTTTTACTTTTAAATATTGTAGCCGTTTATTCCAATGGCGGATAATAACCCTCATGATGATTCTGCACCCCGACGGTTTTAATGGATCCGTCAGGCAGCATCACTGTCATCGGCTTTCCGGAGGTCCTTAAAAAGCCCGGGGACCTCCATATCATCCGCCACAATTCCGCGATATTTTTTTTATTTGTTTTTTCGCATCTGTAGTGCAGGCCTATTGCCGATGTCTTGTTCCTGGTGTACCTGTATATGCTCCGGCCTCTGCCCTTTTCCAGTCCGACGGCTTCCCATCTGAGCAGACCTTCGGAATCTTCGGCTTTTAATATCAGGCCGGGCAGTCCTTCAAGTTTCCATGGACCGTAAGGGTATGGTATGTCTGTTGAGAAGGATACCGTCCACTGCCTGCCGTTGAGCTGTCCTTCTGCCACCTGGCACCGGTATCCGCAGACGGTGTCCGTCCGGTCCGAGAGGCGCCACTCTGTCTGTTCTGCTTTCTCGCTGTAGCAGTAGTCGGTGTTTTGGACTCTCAGCAGGACGTATCTGGACGAAGAGGGAATGCACCTGAATATTTCATAATAAGTGGCAGTCTGGTCTTCCGGTATTACGGAGGACGTTATATCGGTGAAAGCGTTCATTCCTTTGCTTTTCTCGGAGGCATAGACCTCGGATTGCACGGAGTCTCTGATATAGGCGTTGTAACTGTAGTAGTGAGTCAGTTTTCCGCCTATCTCCAGCATATAAGGCTCATGCAGGCACTTGCCGGACAATGTGTCGATGACATATTCGAATCCGTACAATATGCGCATCTCCATCGTGTCCGCTTTCTCCCTGAGGCTGAAATCCCTTGCCGCAGGAAAATACCGCCCGCTGCTGACAATCCGGGCAACCTCCTGGTCGCTGAGATTCTGAGAGTTCGCCAAAGGGTGGACCGCCATGACGGCCAGCAGTGCCAATGCCGTTCTTTTGCTCTTTATTTTCATACTCTTTAAATGTGTTATTCGAGTTCTATCGGGTCGTAGTGGAACGACTCGCTTTTCTCCTCATGGGTGAGTTCTCTGAGCTGATGGGTCTGGGGGTCTATCTGCTGGACACGCATGCCGCGGCTCACCTTCCACTGGTAGGGGCTGGTGAACATCTGCCGGATGTATTTTCTGGCCTGGGAACGGGTGCAGTCCTGGTAGAGTAGCCGTTTTTCGAGAATCGGCCATGTACCCCGCTCAATGGCAGCGAGTTCCCAGCTGTAGGTGCCGGTGGTGTCCTCTGCCTTGAGTATTAGGCCGGGCAGGCCGCGGAACTTGTAAGGGCCGCTGTCCACCGGCAGGGAGGGACAGAACCAGGCGTGCCATACCCGGCCGCGGAATTCGGTGACGGCCTTCTGGCACGGGTAGCCCATGACGGTGCAGGTATCGGAGGTTAGCTGCCATCCGAATACGGGCGTGTCCTCCTGCCAGCGGAGTACCGGACCGAGTATCATGGTCTTGTGGATGACTGTGATGCCGTCCGGGGTGATGTACAGCTCAAAGGGGTTGACCGGGCTGTCAGGGTCGTGCGAGTCGAAAGCGCCGTCAGTCTGTTTCCAGGCATTGTGTCCGGACATCTCGGAAATCTCGAGTATCAGGCTGTACTCTTTCTGCAGTCCCGGGCCTATCTCCACGATTCTTCTGTCTACGTAGGAGCTGTCCGGACCGGTCTCGGAGGGAAAGCGCATCCGATATTCCAGGCGCATCGTGGCTTCACCGAGAGTATCGGTCCTGTCCCAGCGGACATCGATGTACATGGCGTCCATGTAGGGTGTCTGGGCGCCCAAAGAAAATGCGGCCGTGGAAAGCAGAATCAACGGCAGCAGTATCGCGAGGGGTGTAGAGGTTTTCATCATGCTACAAATATAACGATTTTTTTTAGTAAATTCGATTTAAAATGAATTTTTTGTTAAAAAATTCCTTCTGGAAGCTGTTGTGAGGTGATAGGCCGTACTGCAGGGAATTTTATTTGAAGTTTTCAATAAATGTTGCCCGGGTGGACGGTCTGCGTTAGTCAAAGTTCTTTGGTACACCTCAGTCTGTAGTTGGTCGTTTGAAATATTCGGCTGGAAAACAAATGGTTACAGGGTTATGCGGATTACAGACACGCGGCAACTGCCTGCAGTCTGTAAATGATGTACTTTGCGTAAGTCGCTATGCTATAAAGAAGTGTGAAAAAAGAGAACGTTACAGACTGAGCGGTGCGGCCAGGACGCATCTTCCTTAAATGTGCCTGTATAGTGCTGTGGCAGGGGTAGTCCGTTATCAGCGCCTTTTCTCTAGGACGAGTCTGTAATCGGAATATTTGTGTAAAGCATTGTTACACAGCGAGGTGGGTGAAAATCAGGATAACAGACAGGTGTCGACAGCCTTCAGTCTGTAATCGAATGATCCGCGCATAGTGTTGTCGGACAGCAATGTATGCGAAAAGCAGGACAACAGACAAGTGGTGACTGTCCCCAGTCTGTAAATCGCATACTTCATGTAACTTTCTGTGAAACACGAGAGTATACGGATTTTAGCTGTACAGACTGTATTGTGGACATTGGACATTTTCAAAGTGTTTTTGAATCGACTTGAATTACGGTTGGCGGAACAGAGAGTCGGGCAGGGGGCTGAGGCCGATGTCGCGGCGGAGGCTGTCCGACAGCGGTCTGTCTTCAGGATTGAGGGCAGGCGGCTGGAGGAATTTGCGGAAGTCGGAGCCATAGAGGGAGCGTTTCTGGTATATGACGTAGTATTTGTCCAGAAAGAGAGCCAGTGCCTCGGGGTGCAGCCGTCCTGCCTCGGCTTCTGTGCGCAGGAGGCTGTAGATATCTCCGTCCATCAGTCTGTGGGGGCTGTGGAGCATGACGGCTGTGAGTGCCTGCAGGAGGTATCCGTGGGTGGAGTTGTATTTGCCCAAGTCCGTCACCCATCCGAAGTGCCTTATGCATTCAATGGCTTTGTCGAAGCAGATGCTGTCGATGCGGAGGTTGAACTCGCGGCTGTTTTCCAGATAGAGGGAGGCATCGCTGCGGACTCCCTGGTCCAGGCTCCATATCTCGGCAAGCGTGATAACCGTGCTGTCCAGCGGTGTTACTTTTTCGGTCTCTTGTTTTGACTGTGCGGCTGCGCTCATTGTCAGCATGGCAATGGTCAGGGCGGTGAGCGGGATTCTGATTCTGTATTTCATGTGTTTCTTTTTACTATTAGTTTCTTTAACCTAAACTGAACCGTATCTTGAACATCACAGACAGCGGACGGAGCCGGTAGAGGTACTGGAAGTTGGTGATGTCGCTGTATGTGCGCTGGTTGTAGGTGCCGGTCCCGAGGAGGTTGCGGCCCTCGAGGATGTATTCGAATTTCCGGGCTTTGTACGATATGGAGGCATCGAGGAAGAATATGTTGCGGCTGCCTCCGGAAATGGCGTCGTTGAGGTAGTGTTCTCCGGTGATGCTGGCACTGAGGCGCTTTAAGAAGGTGGTGCTGAGCCGGAGGCGCTGGTGAACGGCGTTGATTGGGGTGAGGACTTCGGCGGTCTCTGCGGCTTCAGGGCCGGTGGGGAGTATCTCGCTGGCGCTGCGTACATAGCGGATGTAGTATTCGAGGAATATCTTGGGAGCCAGGCGGGAAGAAAGCTCCAGGCCTACGGGCAGGCTCCATGTGGACACGGGCATGATCTCGCCCTGACGCAGGACATCCATCCAGTTGCGGGTGAATCCTACCGGAATGCCTATGGTGGTGGATATGGCGTCGAAACGTTTCTCTATCTTTCCGTCAATGCTCCATCCCTGCGAGACGTTGTCGATGCTGTAAGTCTGTATGCGGCTGAGGGAACCGATGTACTCGGTGCCGTACATGAGGTTTGAGCGGCTGCGGGTGTAGGAGGCCTGGACTGAACCGAAGAGGGAGAGCAGGGCGTCGGCGTAGCGGAGTTCGGCACTGTACCTCTGGTAGAGGCCCCGGGCGATGTCTCCGTCGCGGCTGCCGATGACGCGGTAGTCAGTCATGATGTAGCCGCTGTAGATGCTGGAGGGGGCTCCGAGGGTGTTGATGACGGCGCCGGAGGCAAGGAACTTGAGGTTCGGAGTAATCTCCACGTCCATGCTGATGTTGGGGTTGACGAAGAACTTGCCGAGACTGCGGCTGCTGTTCCGGATATTGTCCTGGATGAAGATGTCGTTGTAGCTCAATGCGGCTCCTGCGCCTATGTGGAATGAGCGATAGCGGTAGCTCAGGCCGATGCTGGCCCTGGCGGCGAGGCTGCGGTAGTCCATGTCGTTGCTCAGTGAGTCGGGTGCCGCATCGGTGCCGGAAGGTGCCAGGGAACTGGCCATGCCCTGGAAGTCAGCGTCGGCTCCGGCGGCGAAATTGATCCCGAATCCTCCGTGAAATTCCTTGCTGAGGAATATTGTGTTGACGGTGTTGATCTTGCGGTTGTTCATGAGCTGGACGGCATCCTGTGCGTTCTGGTCATAGCCGAATATTTCCGGGTAGAGCAGAGGAGTAATCCGGAGCGTGGAGGGGAGGGAGGAGGCGAAGATGCGGGAGTTGAAACTCAGGCGGATGTTATTGCCCATGACCTTGACGAAGCGCAGGTCGTTCTGGAGACGGAGCTGGGGATCGACTGTCATGGCCTGCTCCACCGGGGTGCCGTCACTGAGGACGCTGCCGCTGTTGCGGTTCCATTCGGCTCCGAAGGCTATCTGCTCGTTGAGGTATATCTTCTCGTTGTTGAGATTGTAACGCAGCTTGAATTCCGTCCCGTCCGAAAGCTCGGTGGCGGAGGTGGTCTCGTCTATCTCCAGGGGAGGCTGTCCGTCCGGAAGATAGTAGGTGGTCAGGGACGAGGAGTTGTACCGCTGGCGGTCGTGGAGGTAGATGGCGTTGATGTTTAGGGTATTGTCATTGTCCGTACTGTCGCCGAGGCGGACTATGTTGTTGATGGAGACGGCGTGGGTGAGGTTGTCCATATACCGTTCGCGGTCGGTGTCCGGGGTTGCGGGGGTGTGTATTCCCAGCTGTGAGTATTCCTTGGCGAATGCGTCGTAGAATGAGGTGAGTTCGGTGGTGACGTCGTCCCCGGAGTTGTTGGACTTGACGGTGGTCATCATCTGGTAGTTGCCGGTGAAGAGCATCAGTGCCAGCTCTCCGTTCCACATCCAGGGCCTGTAGCCGCCTCCGAGGGATAGGGTGGCGATGAGGCTTCCTTTCGCTCCGTCCTTCAGGCGCAGGTTGATGGCCGCGTCGGGGGAGAACTCCACGCCCTTGAGGGCCTTGATGGGCTGGTGGTTTTCGAGGACTTCCACGCGGGAGATGTCGCGGGCCCGGACGTTGTTGACGGCTACACCGTAGCGTCCGCCCATGAGGTCCAGTCCCTCGATGTAGAACTTGTTGATGGGGCGGTTGTTGTACCTTATCTGTCCTGATTCGGAGACATCGATACCGGGCATCTTGCGGAGCACGTCCCCGATGGCCCTGTCGGTGAGGGTGTCGATGTATGAGTCGACAAGGTAGCTGAGGGTGTCGCCGCGGCGCCTTATCGGCTCGGCGGTGACGGTCACTTCGTTGAGCTGAAGTCTCTCATATTCGGCCTGGAAGTCAGCCGTGACGGAGGCGGCCAGCGGGACGTTCCTCCAGGCCTTGCGGATATTGAACCCCGTAATCATCACCCTGACGGAATCAGCCCTGAGGCTGTACTCGAAACGGTACCGGCCGTCACTGTCCGTGGTCGTGAAGCCGTAAAGTGCCCTGCCGTCAGCTGTCTGCAGCATCACATTCGCCCCCGGGACTGGCTCGCCGGTGCCGGAGTCCGTCACGCGCCCTGTCACGACGGCATGAGCCAATGATTGCCGTACAGTGTCCCTTGCCGGGGAATCCGGTGTGCATACATCTACGCTATGAGCCTGCAATGGCAGCGCGAAGGTCTCTGCAACGCTGATGCAGGCCAGCACTGCGGCTGCGGTGAGTATTGCGAAGGTTTTTAATTTCATAGTCATTATTCGAGCTCGAGGACGGGGATTTCAGGAAGGGCGTATTTCTCGCGGTTGGCGGCAGTAACCATCTCGTCAGAGATTATCTCTCCATTTTGCATGACTGTCATCTGTACTGAACCTCCGCCGGAGATAATCATGCCAAGGGGGTCAGACCACCTGCGACGCTCCAGGTCAAGGGCCTGTTTGCGGGTGATGCGGCGTATCTTCATGAGCGATACTCCGCAGGAGACGTGGTTGGTGATGCAGTCGTATTTCGGGTCGAACAGGTGGATGTCCCCGGTATCGGAGCTGATGCCGACGGCTTCCCAGGAGAATATACCGGAGCTTTCCTCCGCGGCCAGGATGAGACCGGGCAGACCGGAAAATTTCCATGGACCTGCGCTGATGGGTATTTCGGGAGCGAACCACACGGTGTACTGCCGCCCTCTGAACGTGGTGCCGGCTGCCATGCACTGATAGCCGCAGACGGTCCTGGGCGGGATATTCAGAAACTGCCACGTCATCTGTGGAACGGGCTCGGTGTATTCGAATTCTTCCCTGACCATGCCTGTGCGGACTGTCAGTTTCCCGGTCTCCGGCCAGTTGAGGTATGTGTCCTCGTACAATGCGAATCTTTCCGCCGGCTTCCAGCTGTCGAGGTCCACTCCGCCGCGATGGTTGGCATCGGTCCTCGCCCTGTACATGATGGAGTCCCGTCTGTCAGCGGTGGTGCTGTAGTATCGGGAAAGTCCGTCGGGACTGATCTCCAGGCGCATGATGTCGTAGTCGGGGATATAGTTGCCGGCCGTGTCATAGGCGTTCATGTCCACTTCGTACCGGTAGGTGACGGTGTAGCTGTAGGTGCCTATGGGTTTCTTGCTGGTGACATCGCGGCAGTTCAACGGACATGAAGTTTTCAGAGTCTCGCCGTAGAGTGATACGGACTGGCCGCGGGCGGGCAGGGGTGTGAGGGCTGTTAGCAAAAGGAAGGCTGTAAATAATATGGGATGTTGTGCTGTCATGGTGCTGTTGTATCTGTTTTGGCTACAAATATACGTTTATTTATTTATTGCGCGATTTTTTTGAATGTGGATTCGAATTGTTTTTAGCTTGAATTCTTAAAACATTTAAAACCAGTAATATGTGTGTGGGTAAATTTGTGAGGATAATCAATAATGTGTTGTGTTGTCTTCTCTTTATTTATTAATTCGTTGGCTGTATTGTGCGTATTTTATCGTAAATTTAAGATAAAATGCTTGTCCTGTGAGGAGCTGATAAACTTACGCATGGTGCGCGGCATGCAGACTGCGGGCAGTCGCCTCCCTCACTGTTGGCAGCGCGGTGTGGCAGGGGAAAGGTAAGACCGAAAAAGGGCTCCTGTCAATGCGGTGAAACAGCCTGAGTGTCAGAAAAGCAGATGATGTAGGAGGATATTTGCGGATAATCATGTAATTATTCCTATTTTTGGCCCATGGCCACAAATGCTGTTACGCCTCGGCAATGAAATTTGAACA
>ERZ791736.39-NODE-39-length-101337-cov-5.203580_pt1 | contig 101337 bp, 152 predicted proteins | sample MGYA00509940_ERZ791736 | MGnify/ENA primary metagenome ERZ791736 (study PRJEB30046, sample SAMN00792014) | human gut metagenome | study: EMG produced TPA metagenomics assembly of the A metagenome-wide association study of gut microbiota in type 2... | reverse complement strand
CGTAATATTTATGGAAGAGTTTACAAAAGTGTAGACATATTTAACAAAATTAAAAAAAAATATTTTATAAAAAATTTTTTGAGAGAGGTAGTGCGTGTGAAGATGTGTCACATCAAGATCCCCCGGCCTACTTCGCGCGGGGACAAGCCCCGTGCTTGTTGTTTAATTTAAAAATCGTGTACTATGGCTAGATACAACGAAATTGAAATTGGCAGAAGAGCCAATTATACGATTGCTGCTGTTGAGCAATCAGAGGATGGATCATATTGGATGATCAGTGTAAAGAACTCAAGTGGAGTACTTGAGTTTAACAGACTCTTCATCAGAGATGAAGAATTTGTAACCGAACACGAGGTCGGTAGTACTATTGAATTAGTCCCTTGGACTATGCCAATAATACCCATTAAGCGGCCAAACCGCAATGGGGAGATTAGAACCTTAAGGTCCATTAGTGGCCTCGCATTTAGCGAGACTGAAGCACAATCCGCTGCTTTGCGGAATATGCAGAATCTCTACGACCAAGCCGTAGAAATAGCTAATAGCGAGGAAACTCGCAGATTAGCAAAGAAGAACATGCTCTTTGTCGACTTTGTCGACAGAGACGAGTTTGTTAAATTACTTGAGGAAGGTGCAGAATAAGCACCTTCTTTCATGTACTTCTTTGAAAACTAGCGAAAGCTAACGATTTTTAATATATAGCGATTATTAAAACAAGAGAATAGCATAGTTCTAATGCGCTTGTTCTATATTTTTTATTAAAATAGACTCACAAAGAAAATGTATTTGTGAGTAAATAATGGTGAAACCACATTGCTTTAAATAGTAATGTGAGGACCATTCCGCCCTATTTGCAATTATGAACTGCATAGTGACAGAGACCTAAGAAAGGGAAGCAAATGAGCGTTGATATCGTGGCGAAAGCTGCGTTCCACCATTGTACGTAGGGGTGTGTGGGTAATCGGCTAAAGGAACGTTCTGTTATAGTATGTTGCGAGTACTATGACACAAGGGATAGCATGGCGGCTCGGAAAGACGAGCTTTACTTGCTGGTAGGGTAGTTTAAACCAGTAGTGCTGTATCTTTTCGGCGGTTTACTAGTAACGCACTTAAAAGTTTAAGGACAAACCGTACAGGAAACCAATTCCGATTTATAAGTTTGGTGACAACTTGAAAGAAAGTGACAGCCTGGAAAGACAGGCAATTTAAAAAACTCAATAACATCCCAAGACATTGAGGGCACCAGTTTCTTAGTTGTTTGTCCTTGTCAGACAAATGTAATAGATTGCAGTTGCATGCAAGATTCTAAGTTTTAGGTGTAAAATGCAATTTAATCATTAACTAAATAAATAATCATATGGATAGAGACACAGAATTAGGTATGTTATCAGTAATAATCACAATGATAGTATTATATCTATCTATATGGTTATTCAACTAAGATATACAGATTTGTTTCGCAAAGTAATTATTCTATGAAATGCAAATTATCCTCATATGTTGTGAAACATAATTTAACCACGTTAAAGTATAATAATATAAGTTAGGTATGTCCTTATAAAGACTTAGGTAGCGCTAAGGACTATATTATTATACTTCTCTTCTTAATGCAGCCGAGTGCCGGTGACAAGCCCGACAGAATGCAGAGTCAAGAGCAGAGCGAAGACAAGAGCTATACCTTTGATGCGCTTAATAAGGTGCTTAACAGTCTGACACTAACTGAACAATAAGTGTCTGTTCATCCTCAAAGAGGAAAATGTCGAACTCTACAAACATGTAGACAACTCCATTAACTCTAGTTGTAATAAAGAGTTATTAATAGAGTAAGAGAAAACGAGGCGTTATATCTACGTAGCTCTTAGCATAGCTTATAGTCACACATCGTAACTGATGGCTATATTAATGCGCTTACTCTATTATTTTTTATTGCATTAACTAACAAATAAATCAATTATATGGAAACAAAAGTAACACTACTCATTATTTATCTATTATTAGGTATACTTGGTTCTATACTTTTTCTTATAGATATATACAAAACATATAAAGAACTATCACTAAGCGATGTAATAGTATTCTTAGTAGTTGCTCTTACAGGTCCAATTACTCTATTATGTTTATTAATAAAATATCTTGATAGATTTAAAATACTAAAAAAGTAACCAATAAATAATATCAAATTATGAAGAAAATAACTTGTGTTCAGAATTATGTAATAGATAAGCTTATTGAAGATAAGAAATTATCTACAAATGGTCTATTAGATGCAGTTTCTAAAGTATGTTCAGAAGAACAATTTAATAACATACTATCTATTCTTATCGAAACACCTATTCCTTGTACAAATGTAACTGTATCTTAAAGCAAGTTTTTCCATCAATAGATTAATGCAGTAAATATTACTGCATCTACACTGTGAGAATCAGTGTCAACTTTGTGGGGCTTATATTTAGACAATGTATGATAATAGTTGCAAATGTTATTATATAATCTAATATTAGTGCAGATGAAATCAAAGATAGTTCGTATTTGCGGTATTGCGGGATACGAACAAGTCAAGTCATTATAAGACTGGGTAGCGTAATACAAAAAATCCTAGCTGACCTGTAGCTAGGTATCTTTAAGGTGAGAATCCTTGACAATCCTGTGGGGCTTATATCTCGTGTTTATAGTAGTGGTGTCACGAGTATTAGTGCAGACGTTAAAATCAGGAACAACTATATTAGACGGCAATATTACCTTCTTCCAGTCGCAAATGTCATATAGTTTAATATAGCCAAGTTTGTCCGTCCTTAGATTTACAGTATAAGCCATTTGTTTATTTAATCATTGTTCGTTCTTAATTATGCAGATTGATTAATTAAGCATAACAGTAAGCGTACTGTTGTCAGTATATTTATATGTGAATATAGATATACTGATTGCACTCATTAAGGTAGCCTTCACGTGGCGAGTGTGTTAAGTAGTAGGTCTAAAGAATCTTCCAGTTTGTACCTATGAAAACTAATACCTTTAACCGCCAGCTCACGCGGTATATAAGACAGGATTGCCGGACCCGCAGGTGTAACGAGATAAATACCTGCATTTTTTATTAACCTTAATAATTATCAAATTGTAAACTTTAATTTAATGCCCAGATGGCGAAATAGGTAGACAAGTCAGAATAATAAACATTAAAACTAGTTTTATGAGTAAAAGAAAATGGACAAATGAATAGTTTATTTTAGCGGTTGAAACAAGTTTATCTTACGCAGAAGTAATAAGAAAACTCGGATTAAAACCCGCTGGAAGTAATTATGATACAGTTAAGAGAAAAATTAAAGAATTAGATCTTAATATTTCTCACATGACAGGAAAAGTTTGGAATATTGGTAAAAGATACAAAAAAATAAAAATAGCATAGCCAATAGAACAAATATTAGTAAAAGATTCTACTTTTATTAGTTCAGATAAATTACGTAAAAGATTATTAAAAGAACAAATAAAAGAATACAAATGTGAATGTTGTAATAATTCTTTATGGTTAAATTAGAAAATACCATTAGAATTACACCACATAAATGGTGATAAACATGATAATCGCATAGAGAATCTTTAGCTTTTATGTCCAAATTGTCATGCATTAACTGATAATTACAGAGGTAAAAACATAAAACAAGTGGCGTAATGGCGGAATTGGTATACGCACCATTCTTAAACAGTGGCGTTCAATAGAATTTGTGGGTTCGATTCCCACTTACGCTACTATTCTGATGGTCATTATGACCATGCGGGTTCGACTCCCGCTCTGGGTACAATTAGTAATTAACATTAAAATCAATTTATGATAAAAGTGATTAAATATTATGAACTAAATCGAATTAGTAGAATATTAGTAATAGCAATAATAACATATATTATTGGTATTCTAATTAAGAGAGAATATGAAGAGTCCAAAACTGTATATAATTTTGTAGATTTACAAATGAAGTACAAGAATTATATATTAGTCAATAAAGAGAGAAGTATTACTAATGATGAAGAATATAAGTTCACATTACGTAATCCTATTACAAACCAAAATAGTACTGTATATGTAAAGTACTATCTATATCATCACGTATATTTTGTTGGAGATACTATAAAGTAACACTTTAATCAATAAAAGTATGAAAAGAGAAGAAATTAAAACTTACAAAGATGCTTGTAAAGTAATAGGTAGAAAACCTAGAACTTATAAGGATAAGCATTTAAATCTGTACGAACAGCTTAGTACAATTATAGCTGCTCTAAATTTCATTAGTAATAGCAATAAACCTTGGACACCTAAGTTCGATTATTATTACATCTATTCTTGGTTGTACAGAAAAGATGGATATAATAAGTCTGCGGGTTTGTTCGGTTTGCATTCTTACGCTGGGTTGGGCGCTTCCGCTGCGTCTGTCGGGACTTCTCTGAAGATAAAAGAAGAAGAGGATGGAAATTACATAATGGAAAACTTTAAAGAACTACTCCAAGATTGGTTTTGGGGAGATTAATTACTAATTTTAAAACATTATCAAAATGGAAAATGAAATGATGGCGAGACCTAGACCGCCAAGAATAATAGTTTGGGTAGTATTAATAACTCTTGCCTTAATAGGCATGATAGGAGCAATAATTTACGCAGAGCGTGAAAACATTGCTAATTTCTTAAATGGTGTAAACCAAGAAGAAGTACAAGAAGATCCTCAAGTCATTATTGAGGAACCTGTAACAACAATACAGGATATTCTCGACATGAGAGAGCAAATGAGAGAAGATAGAAGAGTTGATAGTGTATTTTTAGCTATGCCAAAGGTAGTATTAATTGATATTTTGATGCAACATGGTACATCGTTGTCTATAAAAGACATGATTTACATATATGAATCAAACACATCAACGTATAACACAGTACTATCTGGAGCAAGAGCTCAAAAATATCTTGATGACTCTATACAAACTCATGTTATATCAACGGTTGTAAATGACTCTATTCAAAATTAAAACCAAACCTTCTTTCTGTTTTAAATGAATATTAGAGTCTAGTATACTCAGTCTGTGAAGATAGAGTATACGTCCTCAGAAAATGACAAACATGTGGGGCATAGTAAATACTATAATGGCAGATTGAATTAGTAAGGCATACGTATGCATATGTAGAACAAACCATTTGATTAAATGTATTTATGATTGTGCGAGACGTTAAAATCATGTACTCCAATAAGATTTAGTTTGACAGCTATTTCTGCTTATGAGTTAAAACTATAGTGAGAGTCATAGTAAGTAACGATTGTAGTCGTTTATCTTTGTCTTATAACAAATGCTATAAACTAAGAGTTGGCACTGACTTAATTAAATCCTGAGTGCCCAGGCGTCATTATTAACAATTTAAATTTTTAGAAACATGAAAAAGATTGGAAAATTTTTATTTGTAGAGCAATGCTTTACAGATACTGAAGAGACAAAACCTTGTATTATTCACATTGATGCTATTGATAATATAGTATGCACTAATCATAGTAAACTTGGAGAAGTTGTAGTAATATAAACAGATAATACAAAAATTATCTGTAAAGATCCAGATAATTTCTTTACTGAATTTGAGAACTTAATTTTAGAGGAAGAAGAATGGTAGTCAATAAAGTAAAAGAAGGTCGTAAATTAACTGAAATAAAGTTCAGTAACGACCACTATCTTGCAAATCTATTAGCTACTACTAAAGTACTTGGCATATCGTTAGAACGAGCTAAAAAGCTATGTAGAACAGTACCGGGTAAAAGAGTAGAGGTTAATCCACCTATTGAAATTATCAGTAAATCAAATACTGATAAACTATTTGAAGAATTAGAGGAGTATGAAATAGAAGTATCTATTAGTATTCCTAGTAAATAACTTATCAAAAGTAAAATATGAAAGCAATTATTATTACATTTAAAGGAGAAATAAAAGATGAACATGCACTAGTAACATCTTTAGCATCAAATATAGCAAATAATACAGATGCTAAGAACGTAGATGTAAGTATCTTATCAGATGAAGATGTGATGAGTGCTATGGTAGCTAAATGTTTAACTCCAACTGATATAGCAGTAGATAGACCATCTAATCCGCAAATACCAGTAATAGAAGACTTCTGTAAGAAGATTGTTGCATCTATCGGTTCACCTGCACTTAAAACACGAGAGCTATTGAATTCAGAACTATGTAAGTTCTTAGTACAACAGAATCGTGAAGTTATTAGTGTTCCAGTAAGTATTATTGCTAAAGTAAATACTACTTCTGCATATTACGAACATCGTAAAGTACTAAAGGAATACGGTTTATCCGCATTACCTGAGTTATTACGAGATATTAATCCTCTATTTAAATTCTATTAGTATGGCAAAGAAGAATAATGAAGAGCCTCCAAAGGAATTTAAAAAGAAGCCAAAACATAAAAAGATGGAGCCCTATAATCGTAAGAAAGCATGGAAATAGATAATAATTGTCCTACACTTGATAATCATATCAACTGTAGTGAATGTACTCATGAGTGTAAACTCAGAATGCAACCAAAGAATAGTAAAGAAGCAGAGGTTCCGCCAGAGCCTCTACTCAATACTATATATTACTAATTTAAATTGTTAGTAAAATGGTGGATTCAGTCAACCTAAAGAACTGTTTAAGACTAGAACCCTAATGGAAATTGTCAATCAAGAGTACAATGGACTATACAACGGTCAACCACATTATATGTAGGTCAGGAGAAGGCAGGGAGTCTCCTGTTGAATAAGAAGTACAAATAGACAGGAACAGTTCTTTTTAATTATTACTTAAATTTACTAAAAGATATGAGTAAAACAAAAAACAAATTAAAATGTCATATTATATGACCAATATAATTATTACTCCTACTTTATATGAGGAGAAAAGATTAGAAGCTATATCATACTTTAGCAGATGTAGTAGAGAAGCAGCACTAAGAATCCACAAAAAGAACAAATATAAAGATATTAAATTGAAGCTAAACACTATAGCAGTAGCTATAATCGAGGCTAAAAAGAGATATTTTGATGATTGTTCTTTCATTAAGATTATATTGTAGTGTTAAATAAATTTTATTGTTAAATCAATTAAACTGTATTCAAAATGGCAGAAAAGAAAATGAACATCCTCTTAGAGGAAGTAAATGGAGAAAACATCCAAGATGTAATCGCTAACTCTAGTAAAGTAACTGAAGAAATTGCAGAAGAAGCAGCAAAGAAAATTGCTGAACGACGCAAAGAAAAGTTAACGAAAGATTTAGTAGCTGTTGTTCAGAAGAGCGAATACACAGTATCCTTAGCAGTACTGCAGGTTCGTCGTTCTAACAAAACAAACCAACGTATTAAACAGTACCTAAAAGATCTTGCTGCACTGAAAGAAGAAATTGTAAGTGGAAAGAAAACCGTGTCTGCATGGAAAGAAGAAGCTTACAATTTAAAGAAGCAGTACGACAAGGATCTTATTGAGATTGGAAAGGATATCGACAAGTCCTTAAATGAACTTAACGAACTCTTTCCAGACTCTTGGCAGTGGAGATACGATGATTTAGTTCCTAATACTAATAGATAACTAAATCAAAACAAATAAAAGAGGTTCCAAGCTTAGAATCTTTGAATCAATAGCTTAGTATGTGAGTCGGAAATAGTTCTTTTGAACTCTAGGGCCTGAGGCATACAAGGACCTGAATTAACAGGTCTCATACAGAATTTTTAAATCAGTTATGGGGAACTACCGTGAACTACTGATCATAAGTCTGAGATCGCGACAATAAGATTGTCCTCTAGCAATAGAGAAAAGCCTTAGTCGTGACATCAAGTTTAGGCTGAATAATATGAATCTTTGAATCGTTTAAAGTATCTATACTTTAACTATTATTCGTGTATTATCAAGATCAGTATAAGAGAACTAACCATTCTCAAGACCATAGAGTATATGACTTTGGTCGGTCATATACTCACAATAGAGTAGGTATAATACCGAACTGTAAAAAGAATTGACTGTTAGGTCTATTTATGCCTTCAGGTGACAAGAGTTCGAGTCTCTTCACGTCCACTAAACTAATTTTAAGGGCGTGTATTGGTATTTGAACCGTTGAAACAGAATAGAATAGGTCAATACGCAGATAACTGGCAATACAAGTTATGTAATGGACTATACTAGTATCGCAGCGTGATAACAGAGTCCAACGGCTAAGCTAATGTCGTAGAAAGCTGGGGCATATCAGGCTAGATCAGACGTAAGGGCTGTGAAGGGTTCGATTCCCTTCAATGCTACAATTAAAAACTAATTAATATGGAAAGTAAAATCAATTATTTAAGAGAAAATTATAAGAGTACTAAAAATTATATAGTTACTTGGGAGCACTCTTATATACCTAAAGAAGATAGGTATATGTATTTCTTATATATACGTTATACCGGATTAAATAGTACTGTATTATTCAAAAGTAGTGTAGACTACATGTATTTAACGACACTATTTGATTTATTTATGAAGGATTTTTAGTTTAATCAATAAATTAATTTGAAATGGGATTAATGAATTTTATTAGACAGAATCTTCCAGAATCATGGGAGAAAGCTGCAACAGAGATGAGAATGAAGACCGAATTAATAACTCGTCTTCATAATGTAGTACCTCGTGCTTATAAGAATAAGTATCACTACAAAGAAGGAATATCTTATATTAGAAGAGTATTCAATACTAAATGTGATATAATACATTTAGTAGATGCTACTGATATAGATATTACTAAATGGAATGAATTAAGTAGTAAAATAAAAGAATACGAATATCAATGCGTGTAAGATATTTTGCTTGGTTTGACTCTAAACATGAAAGAACAGAGTTCATTAACTTACTCAGATCAGCTAAATCTGATATTGATGCAGTTAATAAAGTGATGCAAAAATATCCAGAGTTAACTTTATCAGAAGTATCTGGAATAGTAAATAACTTTAAAAAAGAAATTAATCAACCATGAGACTCAATCATCCTGGTATCTACAGAATTGTAGGTGAAAACTTTGAGCTTCTTGCCAATATAATTGGAGAAGTTCCTTGTATGAGAATTACTTCTGCACTATTAGTTAATGACTTAGTACAGAAAGGGGAATTCACAATACTACCTGAAGAATCTATTGAAATTCAGAGCGTATTAGCAAATCCTGACAAATTTGTTTTTCTAGAGTATGAATACTCAGAAATATGTTCATTACCATCTTATCGACAATCGATTCATGGTACGAAAATGCCTAATATAACTGACGAACAGTTAAAGACATTTACTAATAAATACCTCGAAGACATTGGAATATATGGACGAGGTGTAGCTGCAACTAAAGCTTATATATTAGAAACTACAGGCTGGTCATTAGCACAAATTAATGTAGTACTAATGAAAATAGCTAAAAGAGTAAAGCAGCAATATGTTAATTTATAGTTTAACAAACCATATATATACCACTTGGGGAGTTAAGTATAGTTCATTTAACTGGCGTCCTGAGTGGTATACCTTTTTAAGAATACAAAAAAGGGAATTAAACGAAATAGAATTTCATGAATCATATAGGATTAAAACTGTAAAATATTTAATATTTTGGTTTGATAATATGATAATACAAAAGATAGGAGTAGATAAAGATTTAACTCTAAGAGTACGCATAAGGATATTATGTGGATTAATCAACAATACTCCTGCTAGTGTACTTACTAGACCTATGAAAATAGAATTCATGGAATGTATATGGGATACTTATAATAAATTCTACAAAGATTGGTATGAATACTATTGTAAGAATGTACTAGAATTGCCATTTTAAGTCTATAGAGTCTTAGTTGACTCTATAGGCACACTAAAGCCCGTAATTATGACAGATGAAGAAAGACAGCAGCTTTTAGATCTGATCAAGCAGGCTAAAGAAGGTAAACAATATGCCTTCACGCAGCTTTATAATCGTTATCACAGAATTATATACAATACTATATATAATATTGTACATAATAAGGATGTAACAGATGATTTAGTATCTGTAACGTTTACTAAAGCTTTCTTTAAGATAGCTAGTTATGTTAATCATATTTCATTTGAGATGTGGTTAAAAACTATCGCTATAAATAGTAGTATTGATTATATACGACGTACCAAAAAAGAGAAGTATGATTATGAGTTAGATAATGATGATAACTGTCTACAGGTAAGCAGTTCGGCCGACAGCTCACCAGAAGATGTCTACATCTATCATGAGACGGATAGTAAATTATCAGATGCATTAAACAGACTTCGCTATAAGTATAGGTATATACTTGAACTACGCACAGTTCAGAATCTCTCTTACAAAGAGATTGCTGAGCATCTTGAACTCTCTGAGTCTCAAGTGAAATCTCGCCTTAACAAAGCGAGAGAGAAATTAAAACAATTGTTAAACTAAAAACATTTACTAATTATGACACCAGCAATTATTGGTCTACTAACTGTAGCATTTATCCTTGCGCGATTATTTCGTAGTACAGGAATGTGGTGGAAACTTGTTTTCGCCATTATGGCTGGTCTATTAGTAGGTATTTTGAGTAAGGAAGTAGTTAAGTCAGATAATGATAAGACTACTTCCATTACTAGTTTAGTTAGCACCATGAGTAATGATGATGCTTTAACATGCATGCAAAGCTTAGTAGCTACAGTGACAGAAGGTACTACCATTCGCCTTACTGGGGTTGCAGGTTACATTGTTAAAGATGAAGAATTATTCGATGCACTAACTAAAAATAATACTTTTACTAATGGACGTGACTCACCAGAAATAGAGGATGATAGTTAACTCTTAAACTAATCTATCTTTTTAATTGTACTTAATAATAACTTTTATTTTAACACTTTAAAACATTATCAAAAATGGCAAAAGAAATGAGTAAGGCTGAAAGAAAGGCAGCCTTGAAAGCAGCAAAAGCAGCAGCAAAAGCTGAAACTAAAGTAAACAACACTGAGAACAAGAAAGAGGAAACTAATCCTCAGGTAGATAACAAGCCGAAAGATGCTAAAGTAGAGGATGCAAAGAAAGCTCCTACTACAGCTAAGGAAACTAAGGTTCAGGCGAAGAAGGATGCCCCTAAAAGTCCGGATAAGCCTAAGAAGAAGGAAGAGAAAATTCCTACAATCATTCCTGAAGATGCAACAGGTAAGAACAGCCCTGAAAAGAAAGCTGTAGAACGTGCTGCAAACCTTATCACAGGAATTCCTACGGCCGGTATACCTATTGGTTCAAGAGAATCATCTGTTGATGGTAAGGCTATGTTAGCATTTGTAATGCAACAGCGTTACGCTAACAATGAAGAACTCAAGAAGCAATATCCTGAGTTATATGCAGACATCAATCGTAGCATTGATGTAGTTACTTTGTTAGCTCTTGTCGATGTACGTCAAGACTTGTTCGACCGTGGTGAACGTGGCGAATTGCAGTTACAGATAGCTGCAGACCAAGTATTACCGCTGCAAAGTATGGCAGAAATGCTAGGTATTAAACTAGCTCCTGCTAAAGCTCTGCCTGGGAACGATGGACAAATGTCTATTAACTTCTCAGAAAGTGAAGTACCTACAGAACTTGCAAACAGCAAGCCAAAAGTAGAAATTCCAGAGCTTGATCCTAACAAGATTGCTAATGATGAGGAATTGAAAACTGCCCTTAATTACCTCATCTCTAAAGAGAAAAATGTGGCAGAAAATATAGTTAACACTGTAGAATGGTATCGTGTATATCGTGGCCTGAAAGAAACTGATGCAGATAAGAAGCTTGCATTAGACGAGAAGACAGTTACAGATTGGATCAATGAGATATTCTCTATTATCCAGCCTACAGCTATCTTGCGTGGTTTAGGTCGCGCTGTATACTTATATACTTCACAGACAGGTTCACCGTGTATGGCTCACTCTATCATGCATACGCACATGTCTAAAGCCGGTTGGAGTGAAGAACAAGTAGCAGAAGCATTACGTGCTTTAATTGGAGAAAACTTCCGCTATAAACTGAAGGATGATCCTGAAGCAAAGCCGGAAGAAGATAAAGCAATTAATGCTATTACTGGCTTACTGGGCAATGACTACATTGATAAGTTATTTGCTGACTATACTATTACTACTGATGGTGTAGAAGACAGTAAGAAGACTGAACTTGAAGCTGCACGTGAAGTTGCCCGTAAAGTTCTAGGGAGTATTCGTACCAATTACTTTGACAAACAGAAGGAGACTCCTACGCTTGATAAGATGCGTATGGTTGTAGGTCAGATTATTAATTTGTATCGAGACCCGGCTGATCGTCTTGCAGAGTATTGTCAAGGAGATTTAATAGCTCCAAAGGAAGACGAATACCCAAAGAAGGAAGAACAATCTGAAGGAACTGAAAAAAAAAACTAAACTGGTTTAAAAAGTTTCTTTTGAAAATTCATATCCTAGAAGAATAGCCATTCTAATAAATATCATATCAAATGAATAATAGAATGTTAACTGTAGTTGGAATGTTTGTTGTCAGTGTATTCATTGGTAGGCAAATGTTCGCAACTACAGAAGTTATACAGGCACAGCCTGTTATGCCCTCTATAGTAGAGTTACCTAACTTCCCTAAAGTAATAAAAGAGGAGAAAAAGTCTGTAGATGAGATAAATGTCGAAGTCGACTTATCTACATTAGAAGTATCCGTGAAAGGAACAACAGACGCAAAAGTGAATGTAAAAACTACTGGCGAACCAAAGCCAGTAGTTAAGTGGAAAACTAAAGTAATAGAGAAGACGAATTCAACAGGATATCCGAAAGTAAAAGCTATAAGTAAGGTATCTGATGACGAATCACCGACAACTCCATTAACAATAGTAGATAAATATGAACAATAAAATTATACTTCAACAAATGATACGTTTATCACGTATTATTAAGGACTCAAGAGAAGCAAGAGCTAAATTGAATTCTATTCAAGCTCAAACTGAATACTTTATAGTAGAAGGTAATCAGTCTACTTTTATTAGAGACCAAGCTAACAGTAGTATAACTAATTGTTTATATGTAGAACAGTACTTACGTTCGTCTGTAAGTAATGCTTGTAAATGTTTGGATGGTTTTGATGCTTCAAAAATGGAGCCAATAGACTACATCAGTAGTAGTGATGTAAAAAATAAGTTTGTCGACATATGTCTAGGTAAGAAAGTAGTAGCTTCTATTAATCTTACCACTGGTGAAATAATAAGCATCAATACACCAAAACAAGAAATAAAGGCTAAAGATAACAGCCCTACGGTAAAAAGTTAGTGATAATAACCGTATAATAAATACTTTAATTATATCACAGTTCGAGAGGAGTAAAACTGTAGCGTAAATCACTCCGAGGAAGTCATGCGGTAAAGTATACAATAATACTGGTCGCACCTGTCAGGGAGCTTGGAATCATTTCTCCATGGCCCGAAAAGTTACATGACCCGAGAATATGTTAGCAGCTAAAACTGTGAGATTACTCAAAAGGTAGGGTGTTAGCTTATGTAATTGAAAACTACATAAGAGGGGATGAGTGTGTACAATCCTCATTAGGAAGTGAGAACCGTTTGGGGACTTCTAAAGACACAGTACTAAAGAGAAGACACACTGAGTACTAAACAGTACAAAGGGAACGAAATCCCTATATCCGTATTAGTTTATCAAAAGCAGAATCAAAAAGGGATATAAACACGATGACGAAACAGGGACAATACGGTTCCTGGCTTATTCCTTTGGAAAGAATAAGTAAAGCCGAGAGGCAAAGGTTAGTTTCACCTTAAGAAGCAGCCAACTCATGGAAAAAAAGAGATTGCAGATAACGCATTACCGGTCTCCAAAATCGGTTAACAAAAGCGCTACTGTGCGCCCAGAAAGGGAAACAGGCTAACTCTAGTGTTCGGTACACATCAGCTGTGATGCAATATGCAATTGTGGATATTGGAACTTGTACTTATGAAGGGAGTAAATTACTAATACTAATGTAAGGATAACCGTGTTATGGTACATACTTATACAAAGTAAGGATATGAAAGCTGGAAACGCAATGATCCAAGAATTAAACATGTAAACGTTAAAGCTTGACTGATTATCGTGGAGCAGGAGCCAATCCTGTACATTATCGTAAATAGTGTGCTGTAAAAGAACTTACGTATAAGGGATGAGGTATATGAGATTGATACCGTCTTTCAAGTCTAAGGTGACTCATGAGTTTTGTCGTGTAGATGAGTATAATGTATGAGAAATGACGAGACTAAAACACAATAGTCTAAAATGCGAGTATGAGGGCGCTATAACCCTGAACTTAGAAGCGGACACCTTTAGCAAGTGTTATTACGTGGTAATAAATAAGATTAGGAGATGCAGAGGAAACTCCTTGTAAAAAACGGCAGAGCTTAAGCATTTCAAGATATGTAAATGCCTTTGATTTATTATGCTAGTTCACACCAGAATTTTGGATAATAAACATCGTTATGGATTAAGGAAGTAAATAGAGTTATTAAAGATGCTTTAGGGTTAGAATCCTAAAACCAGTTTAGTAATAATTATAGTATATGATGATATGCTTAATGAATCAATTTTACTTACGCTGAATAGAGTCAGCTATGACAAAATGAACTCTAATTGTTTAACTTTTTAATTAATTGGGAAGTCCAATGGAACTGTAAACGCTGAGACTACCGCTCGTAAGAGTAGTGTGAGTAGACAGATCACCACCCCGACTGCCAACCGACATTGCTGACTGTTAAGACACTCGTAAAGTACAATGCGCAACATTGTATGTGAGAGAACGCTGAATCGTTAGTTACCTGTGTTGTTTCTTACACTGTCTCTGTAAGGGCAATAGTACACTTATGATGAAAGTATTCCATAAGCAAACAAGGAGACGATGATAGGTGGAAATCCTAATGTTCGTGCAGTATAAACAAACAAATCCTGGAAATGGTATAGATGGGTCATGCTATAAGCAATGAGTCTATGATTTTAGTAATGTTAGATTAAACAACCGTAATTCTGACGAATTTCGATAATACCGGACATACTCAGTAGGTTCTAAGGAACTGATGATAAAGTGGCTTATATCGCATCTAATCGCGTTATACGCTTACGGTGAGGGGTGCGTTAAGCATCGAAGGAATTGAATCTTAACCGTCGAAACGGGACGTTAAAACAAAAAATATCAGAAATTATCAGAAGTAACTCACAGAGTATTTCTCATAAATTTTCAATTTATTATTTTTATGCTTAGTAGATTATGTGATTGAATTCACCTATTCCAATTTTGAATAGCTATTAAATAATCGAACAGTGGAGAGATTTTATCAATTTTTGTATAACTATGTTCGTATTGGTATATCAAGTACGGACTCAAAAAGGAACATTTTTATGGAAAATAATATTAATGGAGCTAATACTCCGGGTTTAGCAGCTCAAATTTTAGCTCGCTATCGGCAAACAGCCCAGAAGTTTGGGCCTTTCTTTGGACAGCAGATATTTACAATCGTAGCACAGACTCCTGACCTTAAGTGGAAAGAAGATGTAGCTACAGGTAAGAATACTTTCCGTCAGGAAGTAAAAGCTTATATTCTCAAGGCCATTGATGTTGAGTCAGTTAGTTTACTTGAGAAGGATGTTGATGGACGTCCGAAAATCATCTTGAATGAAAAGAAGAATGATCCGTCATTAGTTTTTGAGCTTGCTGATCCTGAATTTACTAAAGCAACCCGGCAGAATGTAATTGAATGTATTGAACGGTTGAGTAAACCAGGCTCCAAGCCTATGTTCTTTACAGCTGAAGAACTTCCTATGTTGAATGACTTAACTAAGTTATCCAACCAGAGTGTGTTGAACTTCTATGAAGAGATGACACGTAAGTGTATGCAGTTAGCTGAAACTGTCCGTAGTTATATGGATATGAATCAGCGTATGCAGGTTGAGTATTTACGGCAGTGCGGTTTAGATAATCAGGAAACTGAAATTCACGTAACTGCTACGATTACTGAAGAAAAATAGTAGAAGCTTATGAACGGCAGACTTTCTTCATTACGTGTAGAACTTCTGCGAATTCTAATATGTTCTGAGCCAGCCATATTGTCTAAAATTCAGATTTGGAATGGAGGACGTACCGAAACGCCTAAAAAAGTAAGTATTAGAGAAGATGGACGGGTCTTTCTATTTTACGGAAGTGGGCCATTATGGTGGCAAAGATTATTTAATACTTATGAATCGGTAAGTATTATAGATGCTTCTATTAGTATAGCAGATGCAATTACTGGGTCAAATTCGACTCGAAATGAATATGCCTTTGACGAAATTACTAAAAGTATAATTGATGAGGCAAAGAAACGTAAGGATTTCGATTGTATAGTTGATATTTTGTTTGATTGTATGCGGAATTGTTCAGATGGGGAACTACATTCTAAATGGATTAATCAAGAGAATATCAAAAAATATGCAAGAGAAAATGGTATAACCAACGTTGAAGACGTTAACCTTGAAGGGCTTAATGGAATAGTTGGAATTAAGACTGGTGGACGGGTTATTCCTATAGTACTCGGCCAGTTAAGAAAATTTAGAAAATATTGATTTGGATATTATCTTAAAACAACATAGTTTCATAGTACTGAACTGGGTACTATTTATAGTAATTACTGCTGAATTGGGCAGTTATTACTACACAGTTCCTTAGCTCAACTGAATAGAGCAACACACTTTTTGCAACTAGCTCTAAGTTTCTTCGTTATGTTAATAATAACATAAAAGAGAAATATTATGAGACCTAATAACGAATCTAAAAAAATAGCAATATGTAAAAATTGCGGAAAAGAATTTCATCCGAAATATTCTTCGTATGGAATTTACTGTTCTAATAAATGTCAACGCGAATATATGTCACAACAAAAATACTTGGATTATCTTAAAGATCAAGACAAGTACTACGGAAAAACATCAATGTTTTGGATAAAAAAGTATATCTTAAAAGAACAAAATAACAAATGTAGTATATGTGGATGCGATAATTATTGGAACAATAAAGATTTAATATTTGTTCTAGATCATATAGATGGTCATGCAAATAATAATAGACGTAATAATTTAAGATTGTTATGCCCAAACTGTGATTCTCAATTAGATACATATAAATCTAAAAATAAACACAGTGATAGAATATATCGTTATAATCAACTAGCTGCTTAATATTTTAATGTGTAGGTTATGGGTTTGAATCCCATAGGAACTACTACTGGTAGATGTAGTTTGGTCGAGTATTTAACATTTAAAAAACATTAATCAATATGAAATCAATTACATCAATATATTTGCTCGGAGATAAGAATAAAGGTAAAATCGGTCGTATTAAGGAAATTTCTAACGAAATTACTTTCTATTGGAATAAGATTAAAGAAGAAAATGTTATTCCAAAAGAAGCTAAACGTAATTATGACTTAAAAGCATTGCTTCAGAAGATTGAAACTCTATCTGAAGAACGCATATTATTAAAACTATATATGCAGTGTATTAATATGGGTTATAAGAAGTTTACTGAATTACCTAAAGATAATAACTATCTTAACATCTTTACTTTGTGTGAAAAGACTGAACAGTTATTTCACTTAAGTAAGATTAAGACTCTTGATCCGAAACTTAAACGTTCTAAAGGAAAGAAGAACCTAGATAAAACTGAAGAGCTTACTTCAGCTTATATTGCAGGTCTAAAAAATAAATTACAATTAGAAATTAACAAAATCAATAAAGATATTACAGATTTTAATGAAAAGGCAGAACTCAATATTGAAGCTCCTGCTTTAGCATTAGCTGCATAAATAATATTTAAAGGGGTAAATCCCCTTTAAATTAGTATTAACATTTTAATTATCAAAATTATGAAAAAGATATTAGCAAAGAAAAATAATAGAACCGGTATAAAGAATCATAGAAGTAATAAAAATAAGTTTCGTAGAAGCTATAAGGCTTATCAAATAATGACGGTAAGCAAGAAACCGGGTCCATCTGGAATCATTAAATATGATGAGAATGGGAAAGTAATAGAATTTGTAAAGTGGGCAGGAAATAAAAAACAATCTGAATACACTACTAAAGTAGCAAAAGATGCTATGAATGAAAACAAATCTATAAAACAATCTAAAAAAGAATTAATCAAGAATATTCTTATGAAAGCAGGATATGATCCTACAATACGATATACCCGTAAAGAGAAGAAACATTTTACGCGTATAGTTAAGAACAATATGTTCACTAAACCTAAGGGAGTTACGTTAACAACTGAACAAATCAAAGAGAAAATAAAAGCTGATAAACTTGCAAAGAAATCTATGCAAGCTAAATTTGATGAATCAGTACGTAATAATCCTTTAACTCCTAAAAAAGGTAAACAGATGGCTCCTAGTGCCGCAGAACTATCTGTTAAAGAAAAGCCTAACAAAAGAAACTTTCAATATGCTATACAGAGAAAATGCTCTGATAATGATATGAAAGTATATGATTTTGCTACTGGAAACTTTGAAGCATCTACTAGAGATGAAGCAAAGAATAAAGCTGCCAAGTTAGCTAAAAAGTACAAGAAAGATACATCATTTACAGGAGTAACTGTAAAGGATATTGAAGGAGATAATAGTATAACTTATTATAGTCGTAATAAGTTATTAGCAGCATAAAAACATAATATTTCTGTTTCCATAACTTAAACTGGTTTCTCATGTAGCTCAGTGGTAGAGCCGCTACTATGTAGTGTGATTGCGTTGGTTCGAGTCCAACCATGGGATCTAACTTTAAATACTTATAATATGATTATACGAGGAAAAATAGTCTACGTATATGATATTGAGGTATTTCAAAATATCTTTCATTGTTCGGTAAAAAATACAGAAACAAATGACATCTATAAGTTTGAGATATCAGAAAGGAAAAATCAACTAAGAGAATTAGTTAAGTTCTTTAAACAAGTAGATAAATACATTACTTGGGGAGATTATTATACTACAAATATTAACATTCCAGCTAATGTTATATTTTGTGGCTATAATAATTTGCATTATGATAATCCTATAATTAATTATATAATTGAGTATGAGGATAAATTAATGCAATATAATATACCTACTATATGTAGTTCTATATTTAATCTAAGTAAGACCATAACTACTTCAAGCGAAGATAACATAGATGCATGGAAACATTGGAAGTATCAAATATGGTTTGATACTTTTGATATCCTTACTATGTTATATTCTAATAAGCTTAGAGTAGGTTTAAAGGAAATCCAAGTAACAATGCAATATCCTAATGTACAGGAATTTGTATGTGATTGGACTAAACCACTTCCTTTAGAAGATTTTGACTCTATGATAGATTATAATATCAATGATATTGAATCTACTTCAGAATTACTAAATAGATGTAAGAAAGACGTTGATTTACGAATCGCTATTGAAGATGAGTATGGAGTAAGAGTACTCAGTAAAGATGGTGTAAATATTGGGATGAAAATTTTAACTCAGAAATATCTTGAAAAAACAGGTCTAACTTGGAAAGATATTAAAGATTTAAGATCTCCAATGAGTGTAATACCATTGAAAGATATAATATTACCATTTATTAAATATAATAGTCCTATTCTACAAAGAGTACTAGAAGATATGAAAAATCAGATAGTATCTCCAGGTAGAAAAGGATATGAAAATAAGTTTGTATTTAATAATTTGCGCTATTCTGTAGGAGTAGGAGGCATTCACTCTGTAAATAGTCCTGAGATTATTATTCCTAGAGATGATGAAATGCTTATAGATATAGATGTAGCTTCACTATATCCAAGTATGCTTATAGAATATAAATTCTATCCTAAACATTTAGGTAAAGAATTTTTAGAAGTATATAAGCAAATCAAAGATGAGCGAATTGAAGCTAAACACAATGGTGATAAAGTAAAAAATGAAACTTTAAAGTTAGCTTTAAATGGTTTATCAGGTAACTTGCAGAATGAACATAATTTCTGTTATGCCCCCGAAGCTGCTATGAAAATTAGAATCAACGGACAGTTACTATTACTTATGTTAGCTGAAAAATTAACTCAAATTGGATGCCGAATCGTCCAAGCAAATACTGATGGTCTATTCGTCTTACTAAAGAAAGATATATATTCTAAAGTAAACAGTATTTGTAGAGAATGGGAACAGCTTACTAAACTTACCTTAGAAGAAGATCGTTTTAAAGCAATGTATCAATATGCTATTAATGATTATTTTGCTATTACTGAAGATAACAAAGTAAAAGAAAAAGGAATGTTTATTACTACTGTAAAATTAGGTAAAGGATTAACTCCAAAGATTATACCTAAAGCAGTAATAAGTTTCTTTAAAGACGGAATATCTGTTGAAGATACAATTAAGAATTGTACAGATATAAGAGATTTTCTAATGTCTGAGAAGACTGGCAAACAATGGCATGTTGAGTATATGAATGAGGAACAACAGAGAACTAATCGTTTCTACGCATCTACTAATGGTGGATACTTATGGAAATGGAAGTATAGTAATGATAGTGATATTAAATCATATCAGAATATGCTTACTGCATCTGGTGTTACTCTTCTAAATAAATTTGATGATAAACCAATTAAAGAAAGAAAGATTAATTATAGGTATTATATTATGGAAGCCTATAAAATAATCAGAGATTTGAAACCGTTACAATTGAGCCTATGGGATTAACAGAGGCTTATCAGATATATTTCAGATAGACCATAAGCTTATATAATATATAAGACTATGATTTTAGAAATAGACACTTCTATCTTAGATAGAATACCAAAACTATCTATTAATCAATTAGTATTCCTAACACTTGTATTGAATGATATCAAAACAATCAATCAAGACATTCAGAGACTTCTCAGCCTAGTTAATGAAGAAGAAATACAAGAGTTAGAGACTCAAGGTTTAATCTCTATCCAGTATGATAGAGATACTCAAGTCATAAGTAAAACAGAGAAACTAGAAGAACTTCTTAAAGAAGACAAAGCTATGTTTGATATGTTCTATGACCAATTTCCAGTTTATGTTATGAGACCTGATGGAACTAAGGGATTTCTCAGAGCTAACGTGAACAAATGTAGGAAGGAATATAATCACATTGTAGGCAAATCTAAAGCAATGCATGAACATATCATGAATTGTTTAAAATACGAAATAGATGAGCGTATGCGTACAGGTAAAATAGGTTATATGAAAACTATGTGGAAATGGCTCACTCAACGTGAGTGGGAAACTATTGAGGAACAAATGAAAGTAGAAACTCCTAACCAAAATTACTATAATTATGGAGAATATATCTACTAAAACACTAACATTTAGACATATATCCTCTGCTACTAACGAAGCAGTAGAATATATTCGTAAGAGAAAGAATCATGAGATTGTTTCTTTACGTACTAGATGGAGTAAGTTTAATAAATCCTGTATGGGAGGCATTGAACCTAATACTATATATACTATTGTAGGTATATCTGGTAGTGGCAAAAGTTCATTTGTAAATACGCTTGAAAGTGATTTAATAGACTTAAATTCTAATCAGAATGTAGTAGTACTTAATTTTTCATTTGAAATGTTAAGTTCTAGACAAGTAGGTAGAAAATTGAGCAGTAAGTTAAGGCAAACTACTGCTCAGCTATATAGTTCTAGTAGTGATTTAGACAATACACTATTAGAAGAAGTAGAACAAACTTCTCAACAGATAAAATCATATCCGATATATTATGTAGATACACCGGGTACTGTTGCAGATATAGCATCTACCATTGATTACTTTTACGAAAATAAAGCTAAAGGCAAAAAATTTGTGATCATACTTGATCATACTTTACTTGTTGAAGGTCAAAATCGTGAAAGTGCACTACAAGTGATTTCCGATTTACAGAAACTGTTTATTAGAGTAAAAAAGTTTCCAGATACTACAATAATACAGTTATCACAGATGAATCGTAATATCGAAAATCCTGAAAGAATTAATAATCCATCTATGCATTATCCAATGCGTAGTGATATATCTTCCGCTGATACTATTTTTCATGCATCAGATTACGTTATATGTATTCATAGGCCAGAGCTACTCAATATACAGAGTTATGGACCAAATCGTCTACCAGTAAGAGATAAAGTTTATTTGCATATTCTAAAGAATAGAGATGCAGGTGAATGTTCTATACTTGAGTTTGATAATGACCTTAAGTACAATAATTTAATTGAGACTATACGAGAAGATGAACCAGTAAGGAAGATTTCGTTTAGTAATAACAATTAAAAAGGCTGAAAATTATGAAATCATATACATTTACATTACCGAAAAATACTAAGAGTGCAAAAACATATAAGGAGTCTTTAATGGACCGAGTAATTAACGCTTATCCTTGGATGACTGTAGAAAGTAAGAGTGATTATCCTTCTTGCAGTTATGGCATCGAATATGCTGGTGCAGGTGATATTATTACTTTAGGTTTAAGTAAGACTCATAATATTGGATGGTTGCCGAAGGAATGCGCTAATTGTCCGTTTAAGTGTTGGGGAGATAATGTAATTAATTTCGACTTAGAAACAGAATTCTTCAAGGCTATTAATGCACTTGATATTTATGCAAAGGAACATTGTCCGTTTGATGTTGACTATGACTTTAAAGATGAGTTTGGTACTCCGGTTAAAATCTTTGATAACTTCGTACAGATTGGTTATGAAGTAATTCCTATTGCATTTGGTTCTTTGAACTATTTAAAACCGAAGACAAAGAAAACTATTATCGATATCACGATTAATATTAAGAAACGTGGTTTGTTTTAATTAAAATATCTTATTCCATATTATCAGAAATTATCAGAACTTTATCAGAGGAATACAAAAAAAATAAAAGCTTTTATGATTGTATTACCAAAAGAGAAAGTAAAAGCTAAAGTAGAAAATCCTAGATTTTTGATTTTATTTGGTAAACCAAAAGCTGGAAAAACTACTTTAGTTGCAGCACTGGATAACAATCTAATTATTGATTTAGAAGGTGGTTCAGAGTTCTTAGAGGCATTAGCTGTTCAAGCTAGATCTGTAAAAGATTTAGGTGATATAGCTAATGCAATAAGAGAGATTAAAAAGGAAACTGGTAAATATCCTTACAAATATATTACTATAGATAATGCTACACGTCTAGAAGAGATGTGTATGAGCTACGCTATACAGCTTTATAAAGCTACTCCAATGGGAAAGAAGTACGAAGGTACAGATTTAAGAACTTTACCTAATGGATCTGGTTATTTATATATAAGACAGGCTGTAAGAAAAGTTATTGACATGTTCCGTGGATTATGTGATAACTTTATACTTATTGGTCATACTAAAGATAAGTTGATTAATAAGAATGGCGAAGAAATGGCAGAAATGTCGCTTGATTTAGTAGGTGCGTTAGCAAATATTATATGTGGTGAAGCAGATGCTGTCGGCTATGTATATAGAAAAAAGAATGAGACACATATCTCATTTGAAGGCGGAGATAATTCTGTTATTGAAGCTAGAGCACCTCATTTAAGAGGAAAGAATATAGTAGTAGCAGAGAGTGATGAGAATAATAACATCACTACTTATTGGAATAAAGTTTATTTACCTGAATAATTAAAAATAAGATATTATGATATTTAGTACAGAATTAGCAAATGAAGTAAAGTTGTCAGATAATAGTAATAATACTAAGTACTTGGAAGCAGGTATTCATGACAACGTTAAGTTTGTATCCGCAAAGTTTGCAGAGTCTCCTACAGGGAAGAAATTCATTGAATTTACTTTTGAAAAAGATGGTAAGAGTCTTGTTCATACTGAATGGGAACCAGCTGTTCGTGAAAGTGATACTGAAGAACAGAATCAAAGTAAAGCTACTAACCAGGTAACTCGTATTATGCGTATACTTAAGTGTTTCTATCCTAAGAATGTATTAGCGTTCAGTGGCAGTTCTTATAAAGAATTTGCTAACTGGGTAGTAACAATGCTTAATAGTGCTAATAAAGATATTTTACTTAAAGTAAAAATAGTTTATAATGATAAGGGTTATACTACACTTCCTAGTTATGTTAAGTTTGCTTCTATTGAACCTATGAATATTCCTATGGGTTTCTATGAAGAAGGTAAGAATGAAAGCATGATTAGAGAAATTACAGGTATCGATCAATTTACTAAGCCAATTGTTGCAGATAAGGAAGTTAAAGAGGTTAATCCTCTTACTACTACTGTAAGTGAACAGCCTAGTAATGATCTGCCTTTCTAATTTTGTAGATAATCCTATAAGCCGCCTACGCTAGGCATAATATAGCGATACGTGAGTAGCATGCCACTATGTGAGATAAGAAGCAATCGACGGTAATACGCCGAATGTGAGGTGTGACGGAGGCATCAAAATTCATAGAATAGGGATAGCATGCACTCACGTTTTCATGATAGTAATGGTTAATTAAGGTTCGATTCCTTAGCTATCGCTAAAAATATATCATATGGTTTACGATACAACAAAAATAAAAGATAATGTGAGTATTACTTTAGATTGGATATTATCTAAAGTAACTGAATATGATATATATGCAGCGTACATTGGTAATTTTAAAGTAGGCATGATATATAATTCACCATTAAGAAAGGATAAGACACCTTCTTTTGGATGTTATTATAGTAAAAAAACTAAACAATTAATGTTTAAAGATCATGGTACTGGAGAATGTGGTAATATAATTAAGTTTGTATCACTATTCACAGGACTAACTAACTATTCAGATATACTCAATGATATAGTTAATAAGCTTAAAATTACTAATGATACGAAACTCGTTAGCTCTAAGCAATATATACCGTCAACAGAGACAGTAATTGGTATTGTAAGGCAAGACTTTACTCTAACAGATATCAATTACTGGTCTCAGTTTAATATTTCTACTACTACTCTAAAGAAATTTGGAGTAAGTAGTATAAAATATTATCTATGTAACGGAGTTGTAAAGGGCATTTACAAGGATAACAATCCTATGTATGCTTATAAGGTTTACAATAATTTTAAGATATATAGACCTTTAGCAGATAAATATACAAAGTGGCGTAATAACTTGACTGAGAACGACATTCAGGGGTTTAAACAGTTACCTAAAACTGGAGATATACTCATTATTACAAAGAGTATGAAAGACGTCATGTGTTTATATGAGATGGGTATTCCAGCAATAAGCCCATCATCAGAGTCTACATTTATCCCAGATAAGGCTCTAAACCAGCTTAAGAAGCGTTTTAAACGTATAATTATCTTATTTGATAGAGATACAGCTGGAGTTAAATACCTTCGTAAAATGAGCCTTAAAACAGGCTTAGAAGGAATGTTAGTCCATAAAAAGTTTAAAGCAAAAGATATATCTGATGCAGTTAAGCTTAATGGATTTGAAACTATTAAAAATTGGTTATATGAAGAAATTAGTTAATTTCTTTAAAATAATAATAAAAATTAAAGGTCAAAATACAACATCTTGGCCTTTTTTACGTTTCTCTTTATATGAAAGAGATTTGGAAAAGTATTAAAGATTACGAAGGTTACTACGAAGTTAGTAATTTAGGTAAGATACGATCTTTAGATCGTACTATAAAACAAGTGTGTAGTAAAGATAAAACTAAATATCAGTATAATAAATATAAAGGTAAACTTATAAAACCTAGTTTAATTAATTCAGGGTATTATACAGTAAGTTTATGCAAAAATAAGCATTATAGAAAATATTTAGTACACAGACTAGTTGCAGAAGCATTTTTAGGGCATTCTATATTAGAAACTCAGGTAAATCATAAGGATGAAAATAAATTAAATAATAATTTAAGTAATCTAGAATGGTGTACTCCTAGTTATAATTTAAAATTCAATGATAGATCAGCTAAGATAGGTTCTAAATTAGGAAAAATAGTATATATGTATAATAATAATTTAGAATTATTAAATAAATTTAGTAGTTCTAGAGAAGCATCTTATATAACTAATATTCCAGATAGAGGTATAAGAAAAGCCTGTGCTAAAAATAGAATATATAAAAATTATATTTGGAGTTATGAAAAATTAGATAAACAAAAAAGTTAAAAATGCTACTAAAGTAGAATTAGACGGAATCTGTTTTCGATCTAAACTTGAAGCATATACGTATAGTAAATTAAAAGAAGCAAATATTAAAGTCTATTATGAAAATAAACGCTATACATTATTACCTAAATTCGAATTTCACGGTAAAAAAATAAGAGCAATTACATATTTGCCTGATTTTATAGGAAAAGAATTTGTAATTGAGTGTAAAGGTTACAGAACAGATACATGGCCTTTACGTGAGAAACTATTTAATTACTATCTATATAATTTTGAACCTAATATGAGCTTTTATATAGTTCATAATCAAAAGGAGGTAGATGAGTTAATAAAAAAACTAAAGAAATGATACTATTTTATAGTATAATTATATATAAACTAACTAAAACTTTATACCATGAGAATATGCGCAATAAGTGATATACATGGTCATTTAATTAATATACCAGAATGTGATGTGTTATGTATAGCCGGTGACGTAGTAAATTTACTTGCTCAGAGAAGTAACGAAGAATCAGATAAATTCTGGTCTATTACTTTTGTCAATTGGGTAGACAAATTACCGTGTAAAAAGGTAATTGTAGTTCCAGGAAATCATGATATTTATATAGAAAATCTTATTAATGATATTATAAAGGATTTGAGTTGGCAAGATTTTAAGACTAAGATATCAACTTTAACTAATGATAAAGTAGTATTTCTTGTTGATGAGTTATATGAATATAAAGGAATAACTTTTTATGGAACTCCTTGGATAGCTCCTATACATTGGCAAACATGGGCATTTGAAGATATTCAGAATGAATATGATGAGTATATATGCCCATATGAAAAGATACAAAACTGTGATATACTTATTACTCATGAAAATCCTAATTATAATGAAAAGCTTGAACATTACTGTTTTGGTAAGTATAAGCATCATTTTTTTGGGCATTGGCATGATGGTATATCATATGGTCATTTAAATCAATATAACTGTAGTATATTAACCGATAGTTATCTTGAAAGAGAAAGACCTAAAATAGTAACTATAGAATTAAGTAAGAATGATAATTGATAAACCGTATTATGAAGACAATACGAGAATATCAAATTCTGCTATTGGTTGGTTCTTGAAGAAAGGACCACGTTTCTATCGAGATATGATAGATGGAAAGGAAGAAGAATTAAAACTTCCTCAGCTCGAAAGGGGTACTATGATTCATGAATATATATTACAACCAGAGGATTTCTGGAATGATTATGTAATTCTTGATTATGAAGTACCTAAAGTAAAACAACAAAAAGATTTCTGTGAGATTTATGCTAATTCATTAGAACTCATAGAGGACGATAAAAAGATTGCTGCATACAAATCTGCATACAGTAATTCAAAAAGCTCTGAAATCGTCTTAAAAGAAGCTACAGAGCTATGTAATCGTTATGCTGATTACATTAAAGCATTACGTAGTGAAAAAGATAATCGTAAAGTAATATCTTTTGCTGATTTAAATATGCTTAAAAATATTAAGAATAATATTGATAATCATAAGAAAGCGAAAGAGTTATTAGAAGATATTCCTGGAGTAGAATCTCATAATGAGTTTCATATTAATTGGGAATTACCTATCGATGATTGGATTGCACCTTGTAAATCTTTACTTGATAGATGCATATTTGATCATATAAATAAGAAGATTATTTTAATCGACTTAAAAACAACTAGTGATGTCTATAATTTTAAACATTCTGTAGAAGAGTTTGATTATTATAGACAGATAACTTATTATTTGCTTGCAATTAGTTGGTATATGAAAGATCAAGAAATTGATATTTCAGATTATGATTGTGAAGCATATATTATTGCTATTCAAACAAATAGTAATAATGAAATAAGAGTATTTAACATGTTTAATGAAACAGAGTTAGAATCTCAAAAAAACAAAATTATCACAGCATTATCAGAATTATCATATCATTATCAGAGTAATAATTGGGATCATACTCACAATTATTATGAAGGTGATGGAATCGAAGAACTTTAAAACAAGATATCTGATAATGTTTTACTTATTTCCTATGATATGTGAAACAAAGAAAGACTTTGAAATACTCTACCATCCCAGAATGAAAGGAGTATACATAGGAGATACAAATAAACCAGAATGGGAAGAAAAAATAGTAATTCTATTTAAAACATGTGCACCAAAAAAATTTAAAGAATTCTTTAAAGAGAACACATATAGTTATATGAATTACTATGAAAACATAGATAATAATCTCTATGAAATATTATCATTTCAGATACCACCGAAATTCAAAAACGATCTAGCCAAGATATTAAACAACAAATTTTCGGAGGTATCGGCACCATTTAGAGAACATGTTGATTGGATTTCTTTTCCACAAAATAGTTACGACTATTGGACAAATAACAATTACTCACATGGTAAATTATGGGAAATAGAAAAACATGAAATAAAATTAAATCTAAATGGTGTATAATAAATAAGGGTATACTTAATTGTATACCCTTATTTTATATGTTTGAAGTAAGAACCCGAGCTAGCGAAATTCTATTATCTACCTTTTATAAAATATGTCATTTCATTTTGAATATTTTGGAATCTATGAATCTAACCAGAACCAGGAATAAGATTAACCAGTTTGTCCAATAACTTATTATCAATCATATGAGTATCATTGTTATATACTTCTGTAGGATTAGTAAACTACAGTAATACATTATGAACATCCTATATAACTCTTGTTGCAGGAAATGGATCACGGAAAATCTTAATAAAAGAAATTGGATTTAAAAAAGTTAAATCTGTATATAATCTATATGCCTAATATTTTAACATATTAACCACAACACTATCGTCATCATCGTCACCAGAACCGATACACATAAATATTAAGAATGCTAAAGTAGCTACAGCTAATTCAGTAACAGTTCTAACAATATTTTCACGTTCCCAATCCTTTAATTCTCCAAATCTTCTTGATGTAACTTTATTTCTTTCAGTTCCCTCAATCTACACTCCAACATAAGAAGCTAATCTTGGGAATAAATCTAACCCTATGTATCTACCAAATGTTCTATACATACCATTATTTCTAGTTTCTAAGGTATCATTATAGGTTTCTCTACCAACACGTCTTGCTATGAAATTCTATATCCATCTACGTAAGGACAATCCGAACCAACCTATAGCGTTACTTTCTACAGCGACTGCTGCATTCTTACCATCATAATTACCATGTAGTCCCATTAATATTTCACGCATTTTTAAAGATATAGAATTCTATATATTAGGATTAAAATTAGCTACTCTACTGTCTGTAATCTTTAGCTGATTGTTTTCATCAAAGTCTATAAAATCATACATAGAACCTAATACATTACCATTGGCATCTTTAGCTTCCATCTTAAGTAGATAAGCTATCACAAATTTACCCTATATCCAGCGTTCCCCCAATGTAGATAAAGCGTGCCCATAATCACCTAACCCGTTAGACATTACTCCGCGTATTGTTACATTTTCAGTACCATCAAATATATGAAGCCATTGACATATCTTATTTAATTTACTTTCAGGAGTAACTCTGTACGCATCTGCAATCATGGTATTTATTTCACTCATAAATATTTTATGAGCTTTACCAAATGTCTTTAAATCAATATATTTACCGGCAAAAGCTTCTTCTAAACTATGAACATCTCCGGTAAGTATATTATTAATAGCAGATACCATGTTTAAACTCATTACCTTAGTAGATGAAAATCTACTTATAGCTTTTAAGAAAGAACCAACGTCTATCTTACGCTCCATATTAGGTAACCCTATTGTACCCATATCAGCAGTACGTTCACTATAAAATACCTATTTAACCCACGCATCAAATAAATTCTTCGTATGATATTGCACTTCGTTGGCCATTTGCTATGTATTAGAATTAGACTACTTGTCAGTATACGTAGATCTTGATGATAGCACAGATTGAGTATATATTACTAATTCTTCAAGCTATTGTTTTACTTTATATGTGTTAGCTGCATCATAATACCTTAAAAATATATCAGGAAGATTAAATGACTACCTTTCTTCAGTTAGATATTTACCGGTATACGGCATTGGTACTTGATATACTCTATTACCATTTTCATTAACAAACACTCCTCTAGCGACACCCTATTCATCTTCCATAATAGTAAATGCATCCTATATACCTAATTTAGCAGCCGAATATACAGAATGAGTTACAGCCTCTTCGTATTTACTCTTTATTACAGATGGTAATCTACCATTAAGTCTTAATGCAGTAGGTAAGTTATATGAGTTGCCCTCATTACTACTTATTTCACTAAGTAATTCCCATAATTTACGTTTACTATCATCCTTACTTAAGGACATCATTTTTTCATACTTACTGTTGTTATACTTTGGGTTAGGCTTTCGATACTTAATATCCAAAGTAACGTCTAAATTGACTAAAAAGTCTACAATATCAGAAGGTAATGGATTAACTTTAGCATACATTAACTTTTGCCAACTAGTTTTAACACCTTTATCGAAATTATCGAATATGATTTTAATGTATTTTTCTCGGTCTTTTTGGTTCTTTATGGACTACTGAGCAAAAGCTGTAACTTGTGTTTTAAATTCTTCTGAATAAGCTTCTTGGTCTACTATTGGATTATTTTCATTATGCCATTCACGTATTGCTTGTCTCCTCTGATCGGCAGTCAATGTCTGTTTATTATTTAGATCATACATGAATAAATCTAAAGCGTTTCTATATTCCGACGAAATAGAACTAACCAAATAACATTTACCATCTTCAGTAATATCTACAAAATCGTCAAATACTTTACGCATATCGGATAAGTTACCATACCCATATTGTTTATAATAGGCTTTTAGTAGTTTGTCTAGTTTAGAACGCATAGATATAAACTTATGGTTGACTTCAAGCATACCGTTATCATAAGCTCTAACCATAGCCTGTACAAAAGGATCAGCAGATTCATATACTGAAGAAAAATATTGTCCTACAGCGTTAGCTTCAAAGCAAGAATCAGCTATTTCAGTTTGAGCTTTTAACCACCTATTTTCTTCTTTTTTAAGGTATTCTTCATTAGCTGCAGCCCATTCATCAACAAACTGTTTTCTACGAGCTCTAAACTGTTTACCAGTTTCCCCATCTTTCATAGGATATTTCTTAGTATATTCATCTTCTTTTCTTTCTAAAATACGAGCCCTATAAGCGCTTATTCCAGAAGATATTGTATTAAGGTATAATTCTCTACCTTTACTGGTATAAGCACCTTTAATTACAGCTATTTGCTGCTGCAGTATTGCGCAATTCTTTACTATTTTCTACATATCAGACTTATTAAATAAGTCTTCATTAGCATTAACAAAACTTAATAATTCTGATATAATATCGTATGAAGTAGCAACTTGATAGTATTGATGTAATTTTGATAAAGACCAACTCGCTTGATCTCCTTGTTTATATAAATCTTGAAGAACATCAACCATACGTTTTAATTGGTCTGACGAGTATTGTATATAAGACAGCATGGCGTCAATTTCAGCCATATTGTTTAGCTTATTTAATTGCACAGAACTACGATAAGCTGCGGCACTACGTCCTCTCAAACTATTAATTTGTGTTTGTGCATCTAATTTATTGCGTATTTTAGCAAGTATCTCTAACGCATCATCCATAGCTTTGACAAAACGTTTACCATCTTCTGGAGTAGCAAAATCAGAGTAGTCTTGATACATTTTAGCATTAATGTCACGCTTTACCGTAGAACTTTGCTAAATCCACTGTATACCGTGCTTTTTGTCATTTATAGGCTTGTTTTCAAATTCACCCTATTCATTTTCTGCAGAACCAAATATAGTACTAGCACCGATGTTAATAATTCCATCAACATCGTTTGTCTCATAAACTAGCGGTATAATACCTCTCTTAGTTACATTGATACCTATTTTTTGCATCATTTTTTGATACAATGATAACTGAAAATCGTAGCTCTCCTCACTGGATTTTGGGGAATACTTTTTACTATTAGCATATAAGAAACCACTAAATTTCTTACCGTTTTGTTTAGTATTTTTACCATTATGCTTAACCAATTTGGTTTTAAAGTCTAATACAATGTATTCTCCAGTTTTCTTATCACGCATTATTAAGTCAGCAGTACCAGCGGTAGCCACCTATTCATCATACAACATTGCTTCAGAAGCTACAAAATCGTAATCATTTAGTAGCTAGTTAACGAATAAATTAATTTTTATAGCTGCATCTCTAGATATACCACTGTATCTATTTACATTAAAATTACCAGTAAACGCGTCTTCAAAAATGCTATGTATTAATGTACCTCTAGCTCTTGCGTCATTAGATAATTTCTTTTGGTCCATATCTTCTAAGCTATCGTCATACGTACTATATCCATACTATTTCTTTCGTTCTGAAACAGATGTTAGTTCTATGTTAGTATCTCTAGAATGATAAACGTGCGAAGCTGAGTCAAATACTAAACCATTAGCCATCTTACTTAAAGCTAGCTATGCCTCCTATACAGTAATATTGGCCGGTTGATTACGAATACCAAATAACTCGTTAGTTTTATTACCCAAGTCACGGTTCTCTAAAAACGCATCTGTAATAGCTCCTAATAACGCTCTCTTACGCAATTCAGAACTAAAGAATGACTTAATCCAATCTAATAATTTGGTATACCACTTACGTTGCTCACCATCCATTTCAACCACACGTTCACCAATAGCTTGAACTAATTTTTCTTCAGAACCAAATAGTTTTAACCCCTCTTTCATTATATCGGAGTCTTTAAACATATTATAATAGTAATGAGCATACTCGTGTGGTAAAGTATCTCTTCTGCCATTAACATAGTCTACTAATACTTTCAGAGATTGTAAATCTATTTCACCAATATTACCGTTAGCTAGCGATTCAACATACTCTACAGATATCTCTGGGAATAGTTCAGATAATAGGTTAGATATTTTCTGAGATGTCAAATGCTCCTGAGCTGTTGTATTTGGTACTCTCTTATTTATCTCTTCTATTTTTTCTGATGTACTTTTCTAAGGAGATACAAAGTCCTATATAGCAGACTAAGCGTCTGTTATTTCACCATCATTACTATCCCAAATACGATACGCAGCCTCCATAGCTGCGTAATTCGTGCCAGTTCTCTAGCCTCTTAATTCAGAAGATTTAAACTCTTCTATACTTAGGGGTTGCCCCCCGAGTTGTTGAACAATCTAATTAAACTGTTCAACAACTTCTTTATTATTTATATTAGGGCAAAACATATATTAACATTTTTTATTACTCTGTTCTTCAGAATTTTTATTCTGTTCAATCTACTGTAATAGTTTATTGGCTTTGTTAGCTGAATCTCTACTTATTATATCCATTCCAGCAGGACCAATATACTTGACCATAGTTACTTGAGGATAAGTTTTGAATATAAATTCGGCTGCTTGTTGAACGTCATCCATACTATTAGCAAGTAAAGATACCACACCAGATAACTCTTTATTAGAACCAATGAATTTATATTCATCTCCTTTTTTAACTAACTGTTGGAACGTAGCTCCAACCTCTTTTGCTCTTTGAACGAAATCCATGTTGAATTGTGTAGGAGATTGTTCTAGTCTAGATAGCACCATATTGGTATTCTTTGGATTAGCGTCAAACATTCCTAAGTAAGGATCATCTGCTATTGGGAATGTTACATTACCCAATTCATCTACATCTAGCATATTTTGACCAATCATACCTTTTCTAGCATTTAATTCATCTTGAACTACGAAATCGTTGAGTTGACTATAATTAGTTGCGTTAAAGAGACTATATTTCTTATTATCCTTTCTCTTAGCTAAGAAATCTGTATTAAATAGCGATATTAAGTTGTTATCATAGTATGCTCCATCAACACGGATACGACTAGAATTATTACTATATTGCTAATAACCCAATTTGCTCATCCTGTAGTATACCGGATTATAATAAGTCTTACCAGTTTTTTCATCATATGACTGTGAAACATTCCCTAGTACATATAATGCCGGGGTACTAGTTCTGGATGTCTTAATTTTAACGTATTTTGCGTATCTTGCACCTCTCATATCTGTTCTAGCTTTAAACGCATACTTTTTAAATACAGCAACAGAACCATCACCACTTAACATTAAACCGAAGTTACTACCTGCGCCGTAAGTCTTAAATGTTTTGATATATTCATCATCACTGATAGATAACTGCAATATAGCTTGATTTACCAAACCGTCAATATCGTTAGCATATCTATCCTGAGCAATATATTCGTTCAATGTTATCTTACTACCATCTACATATGCCTCAATATTAGCAAGTTCTCTAATTGGTAAAGCATCGTAGAAGGTAGTTCTTACAGCTGTACCAAATGATGCATCAGTACCACCTGTTTGATAGAACTGCATTACAGCAGCATCAGTAATCCATTTTCTAACTTCAGGGTTAGAACTATGAAACATTTCAGCGATACTGTCTGTAACAGCTTGTTTAACAACAGGATCATTAGTAACCATATTATTTACTATAAAGAACATTGGAGCGTTAGATTTTTTACGTATAGGAGCATGTTTAATCATATCGAAGAAATCTACACCAATACCCTCTTGCATACACAATTGTTCTATTCTATCGTATCTCGCTATTACAGATCTCTGTTTATCACAAAACAGTGTATATAACGGTTTAGTATTTATAGTACCGTCTGGATTAGCAAATTCATTGATAACGTATTGGTCAAAGAATCCTTTTAATACTACTTGTTTTAACTTAGGAACAGCTCTACGTAAGAACTATTTACTAAATTGTCCTTTCTTATTAAATGTGGTACATAACTTATCAGAAGCCTGTTTAAACGTTTGAGAATTCTCTAAGAAAATGTTACCAAACATATCCATCGCAGTTCTAACAGAATTCAATTTTTCTTTTAAGAACGATTGTTCAAACAAATTATAAGGAGACTCAAACATTAAGTTATATACTGAATTGAAATCGTCCACATTCTATAAGAAACCCATTAATTCAGTAGAATTCTTACCATACTTTTTAGTATCTACCTACGCTACAGTAATAGCTTGTCTATATCTTTGAGCAATAGATTTCAAATAAGCATAAGCTTTAATATAATGTTCTTGCGCTTCACCATCGTGCCCATTAAGATTATTTTTTAAAGCTTCCGTAGTGAATAGCTCAGGTCTTATTTCAAACTTACTAACTTCTTCTTTGATAGCTTTTACTCTGAAAATAGCTTCCTTTGAATCATTCAACAACGATTCTACGTATGATTTTACTCCGGGTTGTGCTAAGAATCTAAACGAATTGTTGCCAAATCCTCCAGCTATAAGCATACTAACTACATCAAATGTTTCAGCATTAATGTTAGAACGACCAATATAGTTATCCTTAGCAGCATCCACTGCAGCATTAATCATAGCAGAAGTAGTATCAAGAATATATGCAACGTTTATAATTGGCAAACCTTTATCATCTGATTCCTTTGTTCTTATGTATTCCATACCAAATCCAGTAATACCTATTTTTTCCAATTGAGGATCATTTATGAAATTTAAGTCACAAGTTTGAGTAAAGTACTGGAATACAGAATTAAGTGCCATAGGCCCAATAGTAGAATCAGAACCAGAGTTCTGAACCCTCATCTATACTTGATGAGCAGGGTTTAAAGAGAATCCGTCAGAATTATTTTTCTCACTGTTATCTTTCATCTCTTTTGTCATTACTCGCTTAATAGGAGCTGTACATACGTCCAACGGGGTAGTTGTATGTAACATATTATTTTCGCTCGTAAGTACTGTTTGATAAATATCCAACAATAGATTTTCTCTTTGTTCAAGACTCAATTCATCTATGTGCTCTATTAAGTCTTCAATATTACTATATTTCTCTCTATAATTAACTCTTTCAATACCTCTATCTGTAACAGTATAATTATAAGTAGCAGTAAACAGTTTATCGATATCGAAGTCGGCACCAGTCAAAGCTGTAAGCGTAGTAGGTAACTAAATTATACCACCTTGAGTAGAAGGCAACACATCCACTATTTCAATAGCCATAGTAGAGTTTTGACCCTGAGTAGGCACACGGTAAGCTAACGAGTTAAGTTTATCTTTATTATCTAATATAAATCTACGTTTATCTGTAAAACTCTTGAAATCATTATATTTTGCAGATAATGCTTTGTTTTTCTTAGCTTTGTTTATAACATCGTTAAACAACATTATAGATATTCTAGCCTGCATTCTAGTAACCAATTTACCATTCTCGTCATATTCTCCAGGAGATAATAATTCTTTATCGAATGATACTCCCTTTTTCAACGGATGGTCTTGATCAAAACCAGCACTAACTATCTGATACAACGGTATACCTTTGATGTGTGTGTCTACAATTATTTTACCAACTTGAGATAACAGTCTAGTCTGCATCTAATTTACACTAGGTAATAAAGCGGGATTAGTTATAAAGTTACCATCGGCATCTAATTGGAATGCATCTATAGTAGATTGTGCGGCACCAGATTCTTCTAATACCTCTCTTAGCTTTTTAACTAATGTCTATCTACCTTCTTTATCCAAAGAACCATCTGGTTTAAAACCATATTGAGATAAGAATTTATTAAAGCCTTCTTTAGTAAGAGAGTTAAATACTTGTGAATACAACTTATTAAGGTTCTCACCGGATACTAGTTGATTGCCAAAATCATAACTATGCCCCACCGTGTTAAGCATTACCACTTTAGTAAGCTGTGTTAACAAAGAAGCATCATCGTGAGTATGCATATCAGTATCTAACTGTTTAAGTAGTTGGTCAAACCACTGTAAAGATGATGGAGCGTTATATAAGGACTGATTAAATTTACCTTCATGGTCATATAGCTGATAACCGAACATACCTCCTGACTTGGTAGAAGAATCTAATTTAAGCACGTGTATATTCCTATCTAACATTAGTTTATACATGTGTTCTGCTTCATGATCTTCTGTAAATATCTTAAACAGAGGAGCAAGTGCAGTCTTATCATATACTGGTATGTATAGTTTATCTTCACGAGAAAGTATACCTCCCTAAGGTCTATTACCGTAATGAATATATTTTAAAGCGGTGGTATCAATCTTAGGAGTACCGTCTTCATTTTCGAGATAACTAAGTATTTTACCTCTATACTTTTCTCTCAATTCTCTGTGTACAGGAGAATTCCATTTATCTTCTGTATTATACTAATAATCTCCATATAATATACGAGAATCGTGAACAAAACCTTCTAACTCAGCGTCACTTATACCAAGTACTTTTGCAGAATTTTTAATTACTTGCCAATCATTAGGATAAGCTTCTCTATTATTATAGAACTTATATAATTCATCATAATGTTCCATAAATATATAACAAGCCTCTTCCGTTTGATTCCAACCGTCGTCACTGCGTTGTCTTAACTCTCTAAACATACTAGGAGAAATCCAAGTAGTGGCATCAGTATAATCTTGCGATAAGTAACCGGCGTAACGATTCAGAACATCTTTTACAATAGCTTGTGCAACTATTTCATCACCGTAATTTTCCAAGAAATTCTTATAAGGAGCGAATACACCATTAAACACTTCTTGTTTTATCTTACCGTCAGCATCAAGTAATTGTTTATAGTCGATTTTTGCGTTTACCTCAGCATCTTCTAAATTAACATCATAATCAATCGCTACATCAATGCCGAGTGTTTTTCTAACCAAACCTTCGTAAACATCATAATCTATCAATTTAGTAGTCTAAATAGTAAGCGTATTATACGTACTACTTTCTGTTAAATCCCTACGCTCATCTACAGACAATTGATGCTTTTGAGTACCACTAGAAGCATTCAAACCAAACGTAGATACAGGACCAGAATAACGTTTAGTCATCTTATCAATAGTTTTACGATAACTTTTACCACCTGCGCCGTAATATGCCATATCCCCTTGAACAAGTTTCTCATATTCAAGTATATCTGACATATGACGTATTACAAATGTAGCTATCATCGCGTCCTTGATTTGGTCATCATTTAGAGTTTTATACGTTTTCTTGAATCCAGAAATAAGATTATTAGGTATAACATCATAAGCTTTATTAAGTTTCATATCACTTTTTGCGAAAGCGATATTGGGTAATAAAACTTCATTAGCCACAATGTTCAATAAATCCGCATTATCTACAGTTAACGTATTAATATCAATACCTCGTTCATTGAGCTTATCTGCAACTTTCTAAAAATGTCTATGCTTATAACCAGCTCCTTTTCTTAAATCTATATGCGCATCATCAAATGAAACTACTCTATCTTTACTATCCTTTACAGCTTCGTTTTTAGACGATTTAAAATGATAAGTAACGGTTAATTTATTTAACTCATTGTTTAACATTTGTATTGCATCTTCACGTAAATTTTCAGGTAAAATAGTAGCATTAAATAATTCTCTTTGTTGAGAAACGCTAAGATTAGAAAAACTTTCAACTGTATGATTGGTGCTAAGTATTTCATTAAGTCTAGAGATAAATTTATCCCTAGTATCTTTAGCTTGTTTAATAGCATTTACTTCATCTAAGAAATAACCGGCAAATATTTTTTTAGCACCTTCATTAACAATCATATTTGTACCAGAAGCCGATTTAATAAATGAAATAGGCTGTTCTAATGCTTCTATAACTACTCCTTGTAAGTCTGCTGAGAACTTTTTATTTGCCAATACAGGGAAAGCGTGATTACCCAACCATTTACCATTACCATCCATTTCAAGTACAGTAACCATACGATTTATGTATTCTTCCTTAGCAAAAGCAAATTTATCAGATTTAGAATTAGCATAGTCACCCTCAGACATGGTCTGTAAACGAGTATTCATTTTAGAATCCTTTAACTATTTACTATGCAACCACAAAGAATGTTCAGCATATGGACTTTTCATTTGATAGTTCTTCCATTCAGTAGCTTCACGTTCTTTAGAATCACTATTGTAGTGAGGTTTTGTCCATAATTTAAACAACCTACTAATATAGTTAAATGCTCCAATAGTGTATATTCTTACATTTTTAGGTCCGTTCTAAGACATTGACTTCTATTGTCTAGGAGAATACTTACCTAAGTTCTTTAAGAAATTCTGTACTTGAACATTATTATCTATTACTTTCTGTACTTTCTGTTTAATACTATCCTACTCAGACAATATATCTTTAACCGTTAGATTGGTAAAGCTAGTGTTTATCAAATTAAGTACATTCTTAAGAGTATCAACCTAAGCTTTAGAAATTCTATCATTTTCTACTAAGAAACGCATTAACATATCTACAGATTGTTTTAATTCTTGGTCACCTTCTACGAACATGCCAAAACCGTCTACTTGATACATCTTCTTAAGAAGATCTGTTAACCTTTCTTTAAATTTATTAACATCTATAGTTATGTTAGATAGTTGACTTATTGCTTTTTCTATAGCTTTCTTTTCTTCAGAACCATTGTATTTATTCTTTTCAACATCATATTCTCTACTACGATCAGCTAACGCCTCCATAATAGAACGGACTATGACTGCTCTAGCTTTAGTGGTAACCTCATTTACATTGCCACTAGTACTTCTAGCATTTATAACCTATGGTTTGACAATATTACCATCTTTATCGCGTTCTGCTTCAGTAACATCGTAAACGTTATTTTCAAAACTATGCTGATACCTACAAACGCTGGCAAAGAACTTATTCTATAAGGATTTATTTACTTGAGGATCCTCATCCTAAGTAAGACGTTCCAGAATTGCCGCTACATCTACCTGATCTTTATTCTACTCAAGTACGCTCATCATTTCTTTTTCAGAAATACAGTCTTGAAGTAACTCGGTAAATCTGATATACAATTGACCTGGATTATCATAGTTAAACATACCATTTGAGTTATACTTATTATTTCTAGAATCTTCAGAAGTAATAGTATAGAATAATATTTTAACAGATAATGCTGCGCTATTCCACATATTTCTTTGTAACGAATCTCGCTCTTCAGAGAAACCTAAATTCAGAGATTCTTCGTCAGCAAGTTCTGGATCTTCGTCAGATGTTAATTCTTCAGTATCTTCTGTATTTTGATCTACTCCTTCATTAATTTCTTGAGTTTCATTATCTTCAAGAGTTGATAATAATTGATTAGGGTCTTTCTTTTGATTAGATATTTTAAATTGTCTACGTAACGTATCATTTATAATGCCTTTCCAAGCTTTCCAAGCTTCATCAGTAAGTATGGTATCATAAATAGTTTTAAGGTTATTAAACCTAATTACATTGTCAAAGTCATTGCGTTCAAATGCTTCCATAATGCGTTGACTAAGACCATTATAATCTGCTTGAAGTTCCCCACGTATACCATCAAGTGCCGCATCAATATCTGTATAATTATGAACAGTATCCAGTAATTTACTATTATTTACTACTTTATCAAGTAATGTTCTAAGTATCTAATTACGTTCAGTAATAGTTCTAGCAATAATAGTACCTTTACTGTCAGTTATACCAGACATTGGAGCAGTCCTAAATATCATTCTAAATAATTTGAAGTTATTTTTAGTAGCTTTTGCATACGCATATCTACCGCTATACATATCCTAGAATAGTTTATCAATGCCTCTGTAATTAGGGTGAGTACGCAAACCAAATATCTTACGTATCATCTTAGAACCAGTATCATATACTTTCTAGAAGAACTTAACAAACTTATTATTACTGTAAAAACCATCTATACCCTGATTAGAATATTTATTTACGAAATCCTTAAACAGATCTGCTGCAAACTCTTCAACCTACTGGTTAGTCATATCTGCTGTTTCGGGATAAGTACTTCTAATATCCGAGTATAACTGTTTTCTTTCTTTTTCAGACAGCACAAACAAACTAATTCTATGGAACGCCTCATGGTCCATTACACCAGCGGCTACTTGCCCATTAGCAGATTTATATATGCGCATAAATGATTCACAACATTGACCAAACACGTATACATACGCTCTACGATTGGTATCAAAAGTAAACGGAATATCACTGGTGAATTGAATCTCAGGATTACCTAGTATTCTTATCGCTCTAGCTTGAGCTGCTTTATAATCTTCTTTTTCAACGTGATTATCTAAGAACTATACAGCTTTACCGTAAAGAGGATTAGATCTACGCCATTCTTTATACTTATAAAATAAATCAGCTAAATTAGCTTTGTATAGATCTTGAGTAAACTTACCTAGATCCGTTATCATTCCGTGATTTTTACCATACTCTAATATTACAGATCTTATATAATCCATATCTTCTGTAATATTTGAAGTAGCTAATTTAAAGTAATTCAAATTATTTAATAAAGAAGCAACAATTTTTTCAACTTCGTTTAAATTACTTGCTGGAGTGATTGGAGCACTAGTTACTGGAGTTGCCGGAGTTACAGCAGAAATTACAGAACTACTTGTAACATTTAAATATGCCTATGCTAGAGCTTTTATAAAATTACCTTGTTTTTCCCAGAAGGCGTCACCAGTTACAGAGTGCCATGAATTATTTATATAAACAATACCTCCTCTTTGATTTATTCCGTCAACTAAATCTGGATGTTGTTGTAATTTAGCTGTAAGAATTTCAACCATAGTTTGAAAACTAGTGCTCTTGTTTACAGGTTTTTTACCAACCGGTTTAAACGATTTACTGTTGTACGCATCTTCATCAAATTCACCGGACTTCCAAGTCTGGTAGGCGTGCTCTGCGTTTCTAAACACAGTACCTTTATACTCCACAGTTTCATTATTGCCAGGGTTTGTTAATCTTCTAGCAAATTCTGAACCTTTACTTGAGATATTCTCGCCTGTAATAACTTTAGGAGATGTAGGCTGTACAGCTGGAGCAGCAGGAGCAACGGTAGGGGCAGCAGAAACAGGTGTACCTTGTAATTGTACAGGTGACGTTGGAGCTGCCGGGGTAGCTATTTGCGGTGCTGCAAAAGGAACAGGTGTCTGAGATACCTATGCGATCTACTGTTGAACCTATTGTTGTGCAGGTTGAATTGTAACTTGTTGTGCTACTTCTTGTGTAAGCGGTATTCTTACCTTCACCGTTTTACCGGTGTTATCTACAACATTAATATTATATGCCTTATAAGGAGTTCCGTCTGCTTTGGTTTCACTCTACATTTGTTTTAGAAGACTTAAAAGTTCTTCTTGAGTGAACTACCTAGACCCATTTACACTATAAATATCATAACCATTTGTAACATCTGATAACCCATTTTTAGCAGCTTCCTAGATAATAAAATTACTCAATGAATCTACAGTATAATCTATTTTCTAAGTTACTTGTTGAGTTACTATCTAAGGCTGTTCTACTGCTTGTTGAGGTTGATTAATTTGCTGAGAGAACTAACCTACTGGTATAAATGATTCTGTTGCAGCAGCTCTTGCGCTAGCTGCACTGTTTGAATTTTTAGGGTTACTAGGATTAGGTATGGAGTCGTTGCCAGTAAATGGATTATCTAAAGCAACTATAACGTTGCTATACATTCTAGCACCTTTATCTGGATTTATATCGCTTCTAACTACACCTTTACTAATAACATAATGTTGATAGTTTTCTTCAGCGTCTAATTCAAATACATAGCTCTCTTTAACTAACCCACTTCTTTTAAACTCAGAATCATCAGTAAGTTCAATCTTTGCAGATAAACCAACATTTGCATTGTCATTTAGTAATTTAGCTCTATCTACTCTAATTTGCTTTCTGTCCTATAAGAATTGAATCAATTCGCTAATATTAGTATCGTCTAATGTTTTGGAACCGAAATGAATCTAACCACTATTATCAACAAATAGCAAATTAGCAAATGCGCTACTAGAACTATCATTTTCTATTCCTTCTGTACCTATGTGAATAATAGATTCTAGTAATTGACTTACTGTAGCATCTGTAGTAATACGGTATCCTGGTACAATGTTAGAAGGAATGTTACCGTTATATGACAGCTCTCCAGTACGTACAGCGTCTAGTATTTTAGCGATAAATGTAGCTTGATGTACGGCTAACTTTCTACCATTTAAATGTACAATCCTACGTTTACCAGATGAGTTCATAAAGGATGGTATAATTAAGTATACACCACCAGGTTGGCCTACTGCTTCATTAACTGCAACAAAGTTACCAGAACCATCTCCACGCAGTAAACGAGCTTTACCAGTACTTTCGTTATAAGAACCTACAGCAAACTGTACTCTAGAATGTCTACCGTCTTCTTCAAATTGTTGCTTTTCTTCTGCAGAAGCTTGCTCTTTTAATGTTTCTGTTAACTGGCCAGCAACATTTTCAAGCATTTTATCAAACTCGTCCTTTAATTTGCCATAAATTATGTCTACAGCATCTAGAACTTTATTTCTCTCAGTTACTTCTTCACCATTTTCGTCTTTGAAATGTATCTTTCCGTATTCATCATAAAGATCTTTAAACGCTTCATAATTCTTAAAAATGTCGTACTGGCTGTTTAAATAATCAATAAGTATTTTTATATCTGATTTATTATTAATTACTTCTTTATAAACATCATATAGACCGTCCAATACTTGTTTTTTGTTCCGTTGTATAAGTTCTTGCTCTGCTTCAAGATCTGTAATAGCGTTAATTACATTGCCTTCTTCATCTACGTCTTGTGTACGTACAGACTTACTAGCAAAGTCAGCCAAATCGAAATAGTATACACCATTTACTTCTTTTATATGCAAACAGTCTATGTCATTCAAATTACTGTTTATTACTTTACCGGATTTAGCAAAGAATCTCTTATTAGCTATAGGTCCATTGTTAGGATGATCTGTACCATCCATCAACATATCAGTAAAGCTAGATACATTTTTAAGTCTACCGAAGTTTCTATTTCTAATATACCTACTAATCAAATTCATTGCCGCGGCTTCTCTTTCTTCTGCAGTAAGAGTAACATTTGGATTTGGTGTAAACTCAAACTTAATTTGATCAGGATTAACGAGGTTTTCAAAGAATTGCTGAGGAGTAGTAACTGCATCTATACCTTCATCCAATTTATTTAGTAATTCAGCAATTCTTTGATTGCTCATTTTAACCGGATTATTAGGGTTGCCAAGAGTCCTAAATTCACCATCTTCGTCCTTTATAAGGACTCTAACACTTCCAGGTTTTCCTGTTTTTCTATCACCAGGTTTGTGGAATCTACCGCTATCTATGTATTGAGCAACCTGCTGTGGGCTTACAATCTGTTTTGTACCTCTACTTATATTCTCATTCTTGTATGATAAAAATAAATTAGGGAATTCATCCTAGATCAAAGCAAACAACCTATCAACTCTATTAGATTTTTCTACTGATTGTAATTTAGTCGATGTAGACGTATAATTAATAGGGCCAAACACTGTAGTGTTAGCAATACTACCTGCCGCAAAAGAGTCCCTTAAAATTAAACCATCACCATAGCGTATACCGTCTAATACAATCTTTTCAAGTATAGTTAAATTTGTATCTTTACCGTCTTGTTTATGTTTCTGTTTTAACTATTCTACAGTAACTTCTTTGCCAAGTATATCACTAAGTTGTTCTGCAAAACTAGTGTATATTTGTTCACTGTTTGGTAAAGAGAAAGCCTTCTATACTTGTTCAGTATACATCTCAGTTAATTCTTCAACTGTAAGTACGTCAGATTCTGGTAATTGAGCTAAACGCTTACCATTAACATCATAAAATACAGGAGATTCCGGATTAAACTGAGGATTTTCAAATTTTTGATTATACTTTTCAAACGTTATTTCAACACCACCACGTTCGATATGAATTGTAGATGCATATGGTTTTTGTTTTCTATTACGTTGATTTTCTTTCTCAGCAGTATCATCAAAACCATCTTGTGTATTGAATTGCATTGACTCATCCTAAGCATCCATCTTTTCTTCTTCAGTAATGGCTGGCTCACCATCTTTCTTACGGTTATGAGCATGTTGTAAGAAGGATTTAACCATTGCGTATCTCCACTGGAATTTCGTAGTAAACTTACCATCCTGACTATAAGCGTTTGAATCGTCTTTTAAATCTGCTAATACCAGTGGTACATACAATTTACCAGCTTTATCACCTTTGCCGTATCTAGGGTTACTTAAGTATGCCTACATAGGTAAAAAACGAATTATCTCCATTAACTGTGTTCTAGTCACTTCTACAGCGTATTCTGGTTTAGCTGGATCAGAAGATTCTAAAGTAATAGTATCTGTTGGGGATTGCTCATTAATCGGCTTCTGCAGCATTGCATCAGCGTCTTCTAGGAATTTCTGTAATATATCCTTCTTACCTATAGATTTTGCATGCGCAGCTTGCTTTACTAATTTGTTAAACAGTTTGATAGAACGCTTAATCGCATTTTTTCTTTGTTCACTAACAGTACCCCACGAATCAACTTTAGTTTCGTCCATAGAATATGAAAAGAATCCACTCCACCATTTAGCTTGGTAATACGGAGAGCTAAGTACTGAAGTAGCTTTCTTATTATTAGTATCTCCTAACGAGTAAGCAATGGCACGTTTTATTTCTGATTCTTCATTTTCTGCTTCTAAATCTCCAATTTCTTTACGTATCTGATCAGAAGTAATACGTAACACGTTTTTATATTGAACTGCAGAAATACCAGGATTGCTAAGCCTTCTGGAACGTTCAGCAACAGCTCTTTCTTTAAGAACTTCATTTGTAATTTTATAAGATTCATTTAAAGTAACCTTAGTACCGTCGTTATTTTGATAATATAACTTATCTAAGAGCTCGTCACCATATTTAACGTTAAGTACAGAAGCTACATCTATATTATCTAAAGCTTGCTTAGTTTTATTTATTAAATCCTAAGTGTTCTCAATCATATTATATAGGCTAGTATAAACAGATAGATTAATATCACTTTCATTAGGATCTATTTTGTCAATATCGTTTTGATAAGCTTTTAATTGATTTTGTAAAGCACGTAAATTGATTTGTAATCTTTCTTTATCTAATGCACTTCCATCCTTCTTAACATTAAGGACTAACTCTAGACCGTTATTTTCAGAGTATGTAGATTTACTTAAATCCACAGTATATAGATTACCTTCATCATCGGTAAAGGTTTTATTATCGGTCTTTAACGGCTTTCCACTTTTACTTAAGAATTTACCAGGAATATTATACTTAAACTGTCTAGCTTGCGCCTCATCGTTAATTATGTTAGTATTGATAACATCTGTTAATAAATTATTTACCATATCCAACGCTTGCTACATTTGAGGATTGTTACTTCCCTCAAACATTTTACGTATACTCTATAATTGGTACTGGAGCGCCCTTACTTTACTTTGCTTACTACCATTTGCAGCTTCTTGAATATTATTAGCATACTGTAATGCAGTATTTAATTGTTGATATAATTCAGATCCTTTATCTAATGAAGCTACAAATGCTTCAAACCTATTTATATTTTTAGTAAGATTCTCATCAATTTCATCCAAACGTTCACCTATCTATTGTTCTGTAGCTTTAGCTAACCATTTTCTAACAGATGAATACTTTTCCTAATTTGATTCTGTACCTGTATTCTGTGACTTTTCAAAAGACTGTTGTGATTCAAATGATTCGTGTTTTGCCTTACGGTATTGTTTTATTAACTCTTTTATTTTTTCTGGTTTACCATGAAGTAATTCATCCAAATCTTTTTCGGCCTATATTGCGGTAAGCTTACTCATAATACCATTATCACGAGCTACAACATATCTTTGCATATCTTCAGGGCTCATACCACTGTTAGTGAACACTGTACCTATACCCTTATCGTGTTTTGTCTGCTCATCTAATGCCGCAAATTCAGCAGCAGTACTATTACCGTAATCAGCTAACTCTTTTAACTTAACCTACTACTCTAAATCTAACTGTCCAAGAGAGTCTATTAATTCATTGTGTTGTTTCTCATTAACTTCTATTAATTGGTCAAAGGCTTCCAGTACCTTCTGTTGATTTTCAGTTAAAGATAAAGGAGAATTTCCTTGTAAGGCTTCTCTTTGTGCGGCTAAAAAAGTAGATTCCTATTGCGCTCTAGCCATACGTAAATTATACATGTGTTGATTAGACCACAGTATACTAAATAACAAGTCATTGGGTACCTCTTGTGGTAAACCAAGACTACGCTTTATTTTTGTAAAATGCTCATCTGTTACGTTACTACGTATAGCTTGTTGAGTATTTAGAGATAATTTATCAAACAAGTTCTTCTAATTCTCAGCATTATTTTTTTCATATTGGCCCATCGTAGTGATAGCATAATACGCATCTTGCATATCTGTATCTACTGCAGATTTAGAATATCTCTTATAATTTCTTTTTAATTCTTTAAGTTTGTTATTTAAATTTTTACGAGTATTATCGCCAATAGATTCATCTTCTAATTGCTTCTGAATATCAGATATTTGCTTACTAATGTTATTTAACTCTTCCATAGTATGCCCCTTAATTGGAGATACTTGCGCAAAATCACCACTGATTCTTTTCCACGACGGATCCAATATATTTTTCTTATATGCAAACAATGTTTTTGCTGTTTCAGCTTGCATATCTATAAATTCATCAATAGCTTCGTCAGTTAGTTCTCCAGTCTACGGCTTTATGGGATCACCATTAGCATCTTTAAGGTTACGATTTACAGGACCTATTATTTTGTATAATGCGTCTGTATCAATTTTCCATCTGCGAGTAGTTTTACCGTCTTTACTTGTCTTAGCACTTTTTAATTCATCTCTTAAATAATTTAATGTTTGTTCGTAATCAGACGAATTAACAAAATCATACTTACGCATGTTTCTGAAGAAGGTCTCTATTCCATTGATGTCAGCATTTTTAGATAAAGATTCTTCTATAAATTTACCCATGCCGTAAGCTCTTTCTACTCCTTTATAGGTTTCATAAAAGTTCTTAGCAGAAACAGCGGCGCTCTGAGGGGAAAGTAATGACAGTAGACCACCAGCCCACATTTCCTCTTGTAACTGTAAATCGTTTTTGTATTTGGAGTTAAGGCCTAAAAAAGATAAACCAGATTCAGTTCTAAATAACAGATTATCAAACATATCAGACAGTACATTACCGCTAGTTATAGCGTCAATAAAACTGTCTTCAGCTCGTTCTTCATCGTATTTACCTTCCATGAATTCTTTTTGGATAATACCTTGAGCGCCTTCTTCAGTACCTTCTTCGATAAAATTAAGACCCACTCTCTTAAGAGTACCTGCACCATAGTGTTTTAAAGCTTTAAGACGCATCTTACCAGCTAATTTAGATATATCTAAATTAGTTTTCATTGTAACATCTTGAAGATAACTCAAAGGATTTAATTTATTAGTAGCCTCACCAATTTTAGTACCAGCCCCTATATATTTACCAGCTCCTTTAGCAAGAGTTAATGGTTTTAATGGAGTGTATGAAATCACATCTGTAAAGAATTCTCCAGCACCTAGAGCATTATTCCTTTCATACACACGTCTAGTGCCAGTAAAGGCATCGTCCATTGCTTGAGCTAATTCATATCCGCCAGTAAAATTGTATTTAAAACGAGTGTCAGCAGCAGCCATGCCAACAATTTCATCGTCGGTTATATCACTTAAATCTGGGTATCCTAATTCTTTGGCTTGTTCCCTAAAATTATTAGCTATATCATGAACATTTAAGTTCTTATCCGCCATTATATCAAGTAATCTATCTTTATAGGCGCTATAAGCCTCCATGTGTGATTCTTGCTCACGTGCTTTTGCTCCACCAACTACTTGACCAATAATAGCTCCACCAATACCAGCAACTAAACCACTAATACCTCCGGCTATAGTACCTAACGGACCACCAACAGAACCGACTGCAGCGCCTGCTTTCATTAAAGCTAACGATGAACCAATACCAGCTGCTAAAGATGCAGCTTGCTCTTTCCAAGAAGAAGAGGACAGTCCTTGTGTAGCAGGTTGTGTATAAAACCAATTACCTAATTTAGAGGTTTGTTCAGATTTACGAGTATAATAACTACTTACTTCATGACTGTTTTTCCAATCTTCAATGTCTTTTAGATCGGTCTAATAATCTTCAAATGCGTCATCGTAATCTCTGATAGCTTTGTTTCTTATATCTTCCAACTTATTCATGTTTTCCCATATATCGGAAGAATCAAATTTGCCATCCTTAAGTAAGCTATTATAATCAGCGTTGGAAGCAATTATATTCTGTAAACTATCATTATCTATATCTTTATTAGATATAATGTTCAATAAGCTTTCGACTCTTTCTTTATCTCTTGTTGCAGCTATCATTCTGTCTTTGTCGTCCATTAACTATCCTTCATTCATGTTAATCATGAATGTAGTTCTAGCGTCAGCATTAAACATAAAGAAAGGATAACTGTTAAAGAAATCGTCATCAGATGCACTAGACTCATCGGCTAAACTACGAGCTGCCCCTCTAGTCCAATCATCTGTTAACGATCTAGAAGGAGCATACCCAACATTACCACGAAGTTTTTCAAAATAACCATAATCTGAAGCAGATTCTTTTATCAATTCGTCATTCATTTTATTATCTTAAATTTATCCATGTCGTAGTCTAAGGACTCTGTATGGCTGTTTGTTGTTCATTGGCTTTATTTAATTCTGTAGACGCGTTTATCTATTCTCTATAATATGCGTCAAGTCTGAATTTAGTTGCAGGTGGGACTGTTTTGTTTATAACAATTGGTACTTCTACATAATCAACGTCTTTTCCAACAGTCTTACCTTTTTCATTTGTTTTAGTTATAAACTAAGTAACTCCAGATAAACCTTCGTCATTATATATTTCTGGTAGATCGTAATCTGACCACCAGGGTGAAGTTTCATTTATTTTATCTACTGGAACTTTAACTGTAACCTGAAATGCGTATTCATAAGGATCAGTACCTTGCACTGGAGTATAACCGTTTAGTGCTACTATTTCCAAATTACCATATTTACCAGAAGCAGTATTGTTACGAATGCTAAATGCTTCGTTTTCCCAAGATAACCAACTAGGATCAGTTGTACCAATAAGAGTTAAATTTTTATCTAGTCCTCTTTTACTATAATTCTAAGTTCTAGCAGCCTCATCTGCATCCGATCTAAATTTAGGGTAATTATAGTATAGATAATCAAAACTAGATTTAGCTGCATCAAAATCTGCAGTTTGAGTTGTAATTTTGTTATCTTTATCTACGCCAAATACGGCAGACAATATTAAATCCTAATCAGGTTTATTTATTTTCAAATCACCCATGGTAGATCTAACTGCCGCATCAACACCTCGTAAACCTGAAGAAGAAACTTTATTAAACAGATTATTTAAAGGATTTTCAGAAGAATCATTTATGTTGAGATATGAACGCAAAGTACTATATGCCATTTCTGTAGACATCAACTCATTATGTGTTTTAGCATTCTTTATTATACCTTCATTTATCTGATTATACTTAATACGTAGCGGATCATTTTCATCGAGTAACTAAGAAGAGTTAGTAATCATGGTCTACAATAACTCTAATCCTATATTACCGTTCTATATATCCTATTCACTTATCGCTCCATTTTGTAAAAGTATTTTTAACTAAGCATTTATCATATTAGCTGTAATAGGATTCTGAGCAAACTCTCCATAGATACTTTTTATTTTCTGCGCATCCACTAAGTTATCAGCTTTAATAATTTTACCTATTTCAGGGTTTGCTAATTTTGTAGATTCCGCTTTCCTGCGCATGGCATCTGCCTGTAGCACATTCAAATCAGTAGGATATAAGAACGGTAATCCTTGGTCACCCTACTTACCTTTATTTTTAGCATCCAGCTCTCTCTACTTCAAGGTAAGAGCTAATGATGCTTGGTCTATTACAGGAGTTTCTATTAACTTATCTGACTATTCTGTAGTAAGAGCGTCAATGAACGACTCTCTTATTTCAGAGAAACTGGCATAAGGATTAACATTTTTATACATTTTACTAAATCTATCAAAATGTCTTTGACCTGCAGTAGTACTAAGTATATCATCTGCATGATCACTAAGAGAACGTCTAACATCGGCTCTACTAATTGCCATCCAATTGGTAAAAGGCATAGTAGCTCCGCTATTTGGAGCTTTTCCTTTATAAAAAGTGGGTTTGAGATCCTTAACGTACTCTCTACCTAATTCTTCCATATTTCTGTATTTGTCTGGAGATATATTAGTCATAATACCACTATCTCTAGTACTCCAATTGCGTAAATCAGAATATCTTGGATCATCAAACCAATCTGCGTATAAACCTTGTGCTCTTAACGCGGCTTTAGCTTTTTCACGAGTATCCATATTCTCAGCACTTTTGCGAAGATTGGCCAAATGTAAATAGTCTATACTATTCAAACCTGTATAAAATCTAGATCTAAACGAAGCATCTTTCATAATATCTGGATTAGCCGCAGCTTCGTTTATTAATCCCTATAATACACCAATAGTTGAATCACGATAGTCTTGTACATCTACATCTGAAATAGAAGAAAATTCACCAAATTTCTAAAGAGCAGAAGACATTTCTTCACTTGCTTTACGAACTGTATCTGCTTGTTCTTTACCTATCCTATATAATTCACCAAAGTTAATAGGTACATACGTATTCATTATAGGAGCTTCTGCCGCTCTATCATATCTATTAGCCTACATTGTTACCTCCTTTTCTTAACCATTTATTAAACTGTCTAATAGTATCTGCTGTATAACCGGATTGCAAGAACGGAGCGAACATAGCTAACATTGCATTATCTCTAGCCTCTTGATTACTCATTAACTCTCTATTCTGAGCCCATTGACTTAACTGACTTAAACCAGCTCTACGTATATTTCTAGCAGTAGCTCTATTTTGAGCATTAGCTTCATTAGCCATATTTGTAGCATTAACCCATTGCTGCCCCAAACTATTCATAGTATTAGCATAATCACCTAAGTATTGGTTATTAACATTACTTTCTTGAGATCTTAAACTAGCTATAGCTCTATCTGTATTAACAGCTGACTGTAATCTATAAGCTAAGTTAGCTCCTGTATTGGTATTAATTTGGCTAGCATTATAATTACTAGTAGCTCTATTACGATTTAAATCTTCAATAGCAGGACTAATATCATACCTACGTCTACGCATACTATTGGCAATGCTTGTAGCATAAGGATTATACACTGCATCAACTGTTTCAGGTCTACCAGTAAATAAATTAGACATAATAGGAGTTAAAGAAGCTATCCCTGACAATGCGTTTCCTACTTTATCAAATAATTTATTACGTCTATCTGCTCTAGTTTCTCTATAACTAATATCATTAGGTGTAGCACTAGGAGACTCTACAGTATCATAGTCTGTATCATACACAGATTCTACTGTTGGAGCGTCATACCAAGTAAACGGTAATTCTGGTTTGCCTTCATCAATTAATCCTGTACTTGTAGAAGGAGTAGTTCTACGTCTTTTAACTGAAGTACTACTAACACTTACAGGAGTTGTAGTTGAGGTTGAAGTAACACCATACGAACCAGGAGGCACAATGCTCATTGGTCGCTGTGTGTTTGACTGTACACTCACCGGATTAAACTGTGTAGGCCAACCGGTACTAGCTGGTCCATTATATCCTTCCCTTGCGGTTATAGGAATAGCTTCATTAGTATCAGTTACTTTATATGTTATACCTTTATAGTTGAAGGTATCACCAACATTATATCTAGTTCCTTGTACAGACATAGTTTTATGTCTACTATTAGTTCTGCCAATAGTATCACCTAAAGCAGCAGCTTGTATCTACTTAGTTTTAGACTTAATGCCTTTACTTTGTTTAACAGATTCCTGCATAGCAAATAACTAATCATGAATCATATTATTATTCATTTCATTTAATTTTGCTGCATTCTCTGCAAATCTGTCATTATATTTACTTTTTTTCTTTGCCATCATTTTCTCACCAAGTTGTGCAAATGTTTCTTTTCTACCAGGTACTTTAAGTTTATCACTTAGTACTCTACTACCTTCAGGTAAACTAACTAAATTACTATCAGTAGGTTTGTTATTCTCTGGTACTTTACTTATACTTCCATCGGGAGTCTATATTAATTCACCATCATCTACATACGCTAAAGAAGAGGACGTTCCTCCATTAGCCATAGTATCTGTATTCATACCAATCATATCATCATACGCTTCACTTTGCAGGTAATTAGTACCTTGTACAGCAGCTCTATTACTATAAGTATTCTTCTTAATTCTAGCTTCTCTCTTACGTAAACCTCTATTAGTAATAGCTCCTATTAATCCTTTACCTTTAGTAGATTTAGTATAATTAACAAAATCTACTTGTTCTGCTTCCTAACCTTTAGCTCCAAACAAACCTGGTAATGCTCCTACCGCTGCTCCCATAGGACCAGCTACTTGAAAACCTAAAGCAGCTCCACTTACCATATCTCCCAAAGTCTGGGCAACAGCTTCTCCTCCAGAAGTTGCAGTAGACTTCTAAAAAGGAGTCATTAGTGTATTTATTATACCAGGAGCATTTTCAAGCATGTTGCCCCCAATTTCTTTGAATTGAGTTCCAAATGCGTATGCTGGTACTTTTGTTTTCTTTTTACTTTTCATATCAAATTAATGAATTTCTGTATGTTGTTGTAATCTATGGTATTTCAAAAGTATGATCTATATCAGAATCTAACTCATAATCGCATATCATATACTTACCTCTTAACCTAGCAGGTAACGATAACGCATCTTCATTCTTATCTGCTCTAGGTATAGGGAATCTAAATGTATCTTCTCTATAATCGGTTATTATATGTTGTTCAGGAGTAATAACATTACCTTCTTCATCAAGTTCTTCTTCAGTATGCTCTCTAATAGCTTCTTGATGTTTGGTACTGAATTTCATATAATCTATGATATCGTCCTTAATAGACTCTTGATTACCATCTCTAAACTCTCCTTGTAATCTAACATTATCAAATACTTTAGTATAAGGAGCATTCTTATTAATAACTATTTCTAATTTAGCTTTTCTATCTAAAGGAGTTAACCCTATTACTCCAGTATCATGTATAGTATGCAATTCATTGTCTTTTATTGCTACTACTCTATCAGAAATAGGTAACGACCATTTAGGATTAAATGTATAGAAAGATGTAAATCTACCTAACTACTCATTAAATACTAGTGGTTTATTTAGTACATTAAACCATACCTCATTATACTTCTTATCAAATAAGGACATAGCTTTAGCCCTATCTTCTTTAATGTTTTTATTAAAGTAAGATTGTACCTGCTTTTCTTTAGATAACTAACTTACTTGACCTGTATAAGAACATATTTCGTTCTTATCATAATCGTACCAATAAAGCACATTATCTGAATTAATTATACTCTTGTCATTCTTAATAGACGAACCATTAGTAGTAGTTACGTAGTCGAATCTACTTAATATACCACCAGTACCTAATACTAGTTGATTTACATTATCGTCAGTAATAAGTGATCTTTCATTGACAGAAGCTACTCCTACTCCAGTATCTTGGAAATAGAACAGTCTATCTTTGAATACTTTTAGATTGGTTATGTCTCCCCACTGATTATCTACATCTAAGTAATCAGCTACTTTGAATTTAGACCACTAATCTATTACTTCATTATTAGTCTTAGCCTATGAAGTTAATATTCTATTAGTATACCTTACGTCTTTATCAGCATACATAGAATTAGGTACATATAATTTACCAGTATTCTATGCAGAATAAACAGAATTATATACAAAGTAAGGAAGATCTTGTACGTGTATATCCTACATCTAAGTAGGCTCTAACTGCAACCAAGAGTCTGCAAAATTTGAACTAGTTACTGTTCTATGAATCTGATCTCCGTGGAATAAATTCATATTAATAGAACTTTCAAATGGTATATAAGCTCCTATATAATTCTTCATTCCGTCCCATTCTTTAGCATCAGGTAATTGGAATAGCATGGTATTAGGATAATCTAATAAGCTTAGATAAGTATCTCCTCCAAATACATACTTTCTGTCGTGCGCTGCTATACTTATGTATACAGAATTCTGTCTAGATGAGAATGTATTACCACCATATATAGAATTACCATCACGTTTAACATTAAATACAGGAATAGCATTAGTAGAATCAAATGGATGGAGCTCTGGGTATTTGTTAGTAGGTACACTATTAAATCCAGAGAATACATTCTATAATTCTGGTACATGGGCTATAATACACGGACCAGCTGGACCTTGTAATGATTGATTATCATTGTGAATAAAGTCAGACATAGAGTAGTTAGTATAAGTTCTATTACCTACATTTATTCTTTTAGCTACTACATCTGGAGCTCCATACATATTATAATCTATATTGGGTGGGTATTTAGCATCTTCAATATATGATGTAGATTGAGATTGCCCAAATGTTGGAACGAAATATTTAGCTATTGATGCTCCACGGTATACCTTATTACCTCTACTATCTTGATAAGGGAATCCCACAGCCAGTACGTTAAGACCCCATCTACTACCATAACCTACATATGGCACAGTATCTTGCTGTAATACTCTACCATCTATCTGAGTAACGTAATCCGCCGCAGCAAATATACTACGACTTACACTATTACCAATAGTATTACCATTTACATAGTTATCTTTAAAATCATCAAACTTACTGTCGTTTACTTTACCACCTACAAATGGAGAGTAGTATGAACCTATACCATCTAAGTACACACTTCCTTCAAACAGTTTAGTTGCATCATCACCCTGTACACATATTTCTGGAGATACTAAACGTATATAATCATTTACTCTCATAGTAAGAGAGAAATTACCAATATCTTCCGCTGTACCTGTTGATATTGCTAATTGTTCACCAATCAAACTACAGAAGAAAGGAGTAGGTCTCATCTCCAAACTACTATCTAATTCAGATCCCTATCCTACATATTTATCCTGCTCTTGAATTCTATACTCATATACGTAACTACCTACTGTTTGCATAACTACAGTCCTATCACGTTCAGTTCTATCACAACGAACTATCTCGTAACTCACTGCACCTACAGGCATCTTCTTTACTTTGAATTCTACGCCCAAAGCATTACCTATAAGAGTATTGTTCTCATATCTAAACGGAGGCATTTGAGAAGCATGAGGCATTCTAATATCCCCTATCCAGAGTACAGGAGAAGCTACCGATTTATCATTGTAGAATATTATACCAAATCTATATATCTCATCTCTTTGGTAACCTCTATAATTAGCAGCTATATAAGGATCAGCATAGTTAGGTATATATGAATTGTTCTACTGTTCTTTAGTAGGTTGTACTATCTCAGGCATCTTGTCTGTACCTCTATTGATATATCTAGTATTGTTTCTAACAGTAGATACATCCATACTACAAGATTGATCTAATCTAAACTTATCTTGTTTATTACTTAAATTTATATCTGTAGTTATGAATGAATATTCTATATTAATACCATAACCACCTAATTCACCTTCCTTATTGTATATATATACATTCTAGGAATTAGATGCATCCTTTGTATACTTTGTGTTATTAAAGGGATTTATACAGTCATGGGTAATAGGAATACGTTTTATAGCTTCATCATCTGTTATAGATAGACGAATATTATTACTATCTAAACTAGATAATAACTATATGCTTCCTTCTGAATTAGCTCTATATGCTCTAGCATCATAGTCATTACCATCTTCATCTTCTGGTATCCAAGTATTCTCTGTTACATTAGCAGCGAATAATCTATTTTGCATTTTAGCAAGAGTCTACGCTATAAACTAATAACCAGTCATAGCATTAAACTCATCTATAGATATATCGCTTAATGTAGAACCATAATCTACATACTGAATATCTGTTTGACCATCGGGTATATCTATTTCATCTACTATACTAATAGTAGGAGTAGAGTTATTCTGTTCATAGAATATACGAATTACTCTTAACTTATTAAAGTCCTAAAGCGATAACTCAGTAGATAGCATTACTGATTTATTTGATGCTTTATTTAGACCAGTACCTTTATATTCAGAACTACCTTGGCTAGTTACACTATTTGTTAAGTGAATTAACTCACTCATTGGAGAAGTAACAGTTTCAGTGCCATGCACATTAAATAATTGATAACAATATGTTACCATTCCAGCTTTAAGATTACCTTCAGATAACCAACGGAATTTAAACGGCAATAAACTTACTACTGGAGTTATTTCTAATGAACCAGGGTTGATTATATTTCCATTCTCATCTATAAGATTAGAATTGTCTATATACTCATTACTCATTATGTTAACAATCTTAATAGGACTGTTTCCATCAGTAAAGTATATCTTTATATTAGTATCTGATTCATAGTTACCTACAATACTTAGTGTGGGATTCTTAGATAAGTCTTCACACAACCCTAGAGCTCCTTTACATACTAATTTGATCTGAGGCATATTACTATCAAACCCCATTAATCTGTATATCTTATTAATGTTATCAGATGTTTTAGTTATTACTACCGCAATATCATTTATAGTAGTAGTACCTATTATCGTTTCATCTTTAGGTATAATAGTATCGTATCTTCTAGGATTCTCTATACTTTGTAATACTCCTGTAGTTCCTCCATCATTAGTGATAACACGAACATCCTCAGCATATCTATACTGAGTATCCGGTATCAAATTTACATCCTAGTCCATATTAAGACCACCCGTAAATGTATTAACTTGTGCAGTATTACTTATCATATCAATCTTAATGCGCTATCTTGGTTATATAATATCTATTCTTCACCACTAGTACTAAAGAAAGTATCGTGGTCATTCATCTCAGGATATAACTTATGCCAGGTATTCTTCACATTTTCTAAATCATCCACAGTAGGCATCATAGCTTCGGCATATGCTTGCTTACGATAGAAGTTATAAGAGTTACGTATATCATAATAATCTCCCTGACTTATTTGACCTTTTAACTTTTTAGGATACATTAATTTCATAGTAACATACCAGTATATAGCTTCCTTATAAGACTCTAAATCTGGTATCATTGGCATACTATCTTCATCTGTATATATAGCATAATATGATATCTTAATGTATCCTCTAGGTACATTAGTCATTATATAACCAGGTTTAGTCATATACTGTAAATCATAACTATACATAGTACCATCTTTATGACCTATTCTATTACTTAAATATCTGCCATTTGCTGTAGGTACAGTATTCTAGTTTATTAATGCACTTAATGTTTCTCTAAGATTATTATCTTCATTTAACTTGTCCAATGCTTCTCTATCGTTAGTAAGATTAAACATATTCTTAACTAATGGGAACATGGCTGCATCCTGCACTAGCATACAAGCTTTACTACAACATTGATTATCATGAGATACACCAAAACTGGATGTTGCTTTTCTCATAGGTAGCCATCCACCATTACAACAATATGAGTATGCTACCTAATCTAATTTATACAAATCACAAGGTAATGATACTTGGTGGCATTCTATTGGAAGTATTTCTACTTTATGCTCAAACTGCTATATAGCTCCAATCTTAAGTATGGATTCCATAATCCACTCCCGAATATCTGTAATACGTATCTCATCTTCTCTTAAATCGAGATCTGCTATTACTTTAGCTACTACAGAAGCTGAACTAATCATACGATTATTTATCATAATTCTGGGTAATCTTTTGTTTTGTTGAATATTATTTGAGCTAAATTTCTCTTATTATCTCTTGAAGCTATGAACTAATATTTAGTTTTATTAGTAAGCAAACTATCTTTCTTTGACCAAAAGAATCTATATTTATAATAATTACTATGGTCATTAAGTAGGTATACAGGCTTACCAGTTTCTTTTGTAGCTTTCCAGTCCCATCTAAGACTTTTGCCTGTAAATTCTTTTGGCTGATGTTTAATGATTTGTAAAGTACCTAATCTACATGGAAACTTGAATTCTTTACAATTGTACATCACCTCATCTCTAATGTACTAAAAATAGTCATTAATAATATTCTTATATGTCTATAAGTCAATATCGTATGGTGTATTAGGTTCTATGTACTATTTATAGCTTTCATAGAAATCAGTGGTAGTATAGCTCTTTCTCTAATATTTCATACATCAATTATTTATCACTAACTCTGTTCTATGTATCATCATGCGCATCATTGGTATCATCACTAGGCATAGTAATCATAAAACGTAATTCTCTCTCTAATATCATCTATGTGATAGTTGGTATCATTGCAGACGGTATAGGAAACTCACTATCTGGATCAAAACAAGCATTAAGCTCTGTAGGATCTTCAGCTATTACATCTACACTGATATACTCTAGCTGATTAGAATCACCATCTACATATATTCTATTATTCTTAACCCATGCAATATAGTCCTTACACGTAGCTTTTCTATACTTCTATAATTTAGCTTTAGTACGACTACCTATCTAAATTATATTACCAAACATATCACGTACATTTATTACTCCAGGTCTATAGTTAAAGTCTATTAACTTAGGGAGTTCTTTATCTCCTACATAAGTAAAGTAACCTGGTACAGTTTCTTCACGGTCTAAATGGATAGGTTCTATAGTAGTAAGATAAGCTTCGCTTACATCACGCCCTTTATCGATCTACTATTTTATCAACATAGATCTATATCCAATGACCCATTTCTCTATTTGAGCTCTGTTTAAATGCTCAGACTCTGCAATATTATTATTACGAGCAATAAGTAGAATATTATCTACAAGCTAATTGAGTGTCATAATATATTATGTTTTAATAACGTTATAAGCCATATAACGCATTTTAAGACTGTTATAGGCACTTTCTATTATTAGTAATACAATCCTTTAATTTAAGTAATAGCGGTCTTAAAAAGGCTTAAAATAAAAAAGGTTGATCTTATTGACCAACCTTATCCATAGCATTCTTCATATCCTAAGGGAGCATTTCCTTCATAGGTGGTGGAACCATCTAATTAGCTTTCCTTATTATATTCTTCAACTCACTAACTTCTTTCTATAGTTCTAATATTTTATCATTCTCTCTAGCTGGTTCATTATCTACTCCAAGCTTATCTAATAATACTTGACACTTAGCCATTTCTTCATCGCATTTAGCTATTGCCTCTTTTCTCTACTTATACGTATTATATTGATTACGTACTATATTTATAATTTCTTGTTTATCAGTAGATATAGTAAGACCTATAGAATTATCTGTTATAACTGATTTATTCTCAGGTATAGTAAACTTCTTAGTCTCTCCATTACACTATATAGTTATATCTACTACTTTCTTTCTGGGCTGATTAGGCATAGGGAACTATCCTGGTGGTAGTGGCTCATCATATATTGAACTTACTTGAGTAACAGAACCCTCATTATACTCAGTAGTTTTCTTGAATGTCCCAACTACTTCTATTATATATACCTTGTCACCTATATTTAATTGATTGAATAACATAATAAGTTAGTTTTAAGGGGCTCATTTAGAGCCCCAATTTATATTAAGTTGCCGGTGTAGCCGGTACTACTATATGATTAATTACTTGGAAGATTCCGTCACATTTGTTATAGTATATAAGATATCTGTTACCAGTTGTAATTTCATTATTTGTCATTTGAGCTCCGGAACCATTTAATAGAGCTTTTGCTCCAGTAGATGTAATAACTGTAGTTGTATTATCAATCTACCTATTAGTGAAACATGTAGGATCTAAGAATACTAAATCCGTAGGAGTAGCTGCACTAGCAGGAGTAGATGTTACATGTAGTATGAATAAACCTTGGCATGGGAGTTGTCTCCACAGTTTAGGACATATACCATAAGTGACTGAAGTAGTCGTAGTATCGGTAGTAACATAGTTAGTTCTCAATACTGGAATACCAAAATTATCTACAGTTCTTACTCTACCTCTATTAAAGTAGTTTAAAAAAGGATAAAACATAACTGCCTCCTTTCTTATTAGCAACCGCATCCGCAACCGTTATTATAACCATAGCCGTAGCCGTAGCCATAATCATTCAAGCCACCCTGACAACCGAAAGGATTGCAAGTTAAGTAAGCAGGAACAGGACACGGACGAATTTGATTAACAATATTTGCAGTTTGAGCTTGCTGAGAAGCAGACAACTGTAAAGCTTGTTTTTCATCACGCAGAATGTCAATCTTATTCTGCATTTCTCTCATCTCAAGCTGACAGAACTTATCATTGATAATTTGAGTCTGCGCATCTATCTTAGCACCTACAATATTAAACTTAGATGCATTATCAGCCATTAAAGAATTGAATCCACTAGTAATTGCATTTTGCAATACATTAGTCTAGTTGTAGTTAGCCAACTGATTTTCATAACCCATCTTAGTGATGTTGTTATTTACTCCACAGATTGCTTCTCTAACATCGCAGCAGCAGCTAGCTAACTGAGAAGCCAAGCTTGCATTACCAGAAGTAATAGCATTAATTACTTCACAGCTAGACAATTTAGTATCGCAAGAAATCTGGCTTACTCCAGAATTGATAGTGTTAAGAGCTGTCTGAACAGCATTAATATCACAATTCAAAGTACTAGCTAAGTTATTGATGGCATCTTTGTTACCATTAATAGCCTGCATCAACAGATTGGTATTAGCGTCATTGTTCAGTTCAGTAGCAAGAGCACCAGCGTTACGTCCGCCAAAACCATTACCACCGAAACCGCCCCAGCAGAAGAAGATCAGGATGATCCAAATCCACCACCAGCCGCCATTACCGCCCATGCCATTATTGTTCATCATAGCCATTAAAGCAGCGGGATCCATATTACCTTTATTAGCATTCTATATTAAAGCAGCAAGACCAGCATCTATACCGCGATCCTGCACAATAATTCTATCTTCTAACATAATTGATTTAATTTAAAAATTGATTTTTATTAATATCTAACGTAGCGAACTGCTTTGCCACGTCCATATTCTGAATAAGGTTCGTACTCTTTTTCTCTTTCGAGCATACGTTCGTAATCGTCTTCATAGTCTCTAGCTCTGCTAGTAGAATATACTCTACGACCACCACGCATCATACCACCTCTTCTACCACCTCTACGGAATAAGCCTATGCGTTCAAACTCGTCATCATCGTCATCTTCGTATTTGTCACGCTTTTCAACTTCTTCCTCATAGCATTCCATTTCAGCTTGTCTGATCTTATCACACATAACGTAAATATAGTAATACCACATCTTACCTTCATCAATGTCTTTATCATTGATCCAAGCCTTTGCCAATTCAACAAAATGCTTAGTACTATTAGAGTTAGTCATACTTATAATTACTTTATAGTAATCAGAATAAACCATGTTAAGTGCTACGAACCAATCATAACGGTTAAATCTGCTACCCAGATTTATTCCGTACTGACTGGCTAATGCGGTAGTTTCTTCTACAGACCAATGCGGTCCACGAGTACCATCCTCATTTTCCATTTTACTTACAGCTTTACGGGCATGTTCCTCATTGAAATGAGGACCGTGTTCTGCTTCGTAAGCCTTTACACGAAATATTCTATGCATATTATTATTGATTAATATTATTGAATATATTGATTATCATTTTGGTAACTCAATTACACGAGTATCAGTTACCTTGATTATTGGATTACTATTTACGATTTGATATCGTTTCATTCTCACGCGGCGCCAATCAAAGTGCAAGAACCTAATAAAGCCGTTACGGTACTTATTCTTGTATTCTTTCTTCTCTTCTACAAACAGAATCTATTGATTCTTAATATCTAATGTGGCTTTAAGGATTGAATCCTTTCTACTAACTATGATAGTTGTTAATGGATTAATTTTAAGTTCTTCGTCAAAATCTATTAACTTATGTTTTATAATAGTTCTAACTGAATCTTTAATCTCGGTATTGATTACATTTATATTAGTTAGGTTCTTGTCTTTGATTTTAAGCTTTTTCTAAGCATCCTTAGTTTCTTTTAATAAACTATCATTACTAGTATTTAGTTCTTCTATAGTAAGCTATAGTACTCTGTTTAACTATTCTTTCTAGGATGCTAGTTGTTCATAAGCTCTAACATTGTTAGTTATTCTGTCAATCTCTTTATTCTTTTTCTGTAGCTAATGGTTCTAAACAAAAACAGTCGCAATAAGTAAACTAACTAAACCTACTGCGACTGCTCTGAAATTCCTTGTAAACCAATTAACTATCAACTTTAGTATTGGAATCATCTGGTAATTCTTTATCTAATGATATATCTAAATATTTCTCTCCTTTTGCTTTTATAACCTTCTTGAGTATTTTCCATATCTTCCATTGAGGATATAAGTCGCTAAACGATTCTAGTAACGACCAAAACTCAACTAAGGCTATCATTCCTGCTACTATTTCTACAGCATGCAGGTTAATAGAGGTTACTACCAGCTAATCTATTATTGACGCACTAGTTATTGCTACTGTTGCATCTCTAGTCTTCCATATAGTTTTCCATGCTTTATGTGATTCAATCTTAGGATGCCCATATTTTTTAGAGACTTTATAACCATAGATAGCATCAAGTAGTATCAATGCACCAACAGCAGTGATAGGAACCCATACAGGCGCGAATATAGAAAGTAGCCCAGTTATAACAGAAGCTACGCATTTATCCGCACTACTGAACATGTTCTTAAATATTGACATAGTATGTTCTCCTAATTGTTGGTAATTCATAGATAGTAGCTGATAATAAAAATCAAATAAAGCCCTAACAGATTAAAAGGGGAGTAAAATCTGAGAGGGCTCGAAATTCCGTTTGAGATTATAACTATATAACGATAAGGTTTATTTAAAGTTTCTATTTTGAAAATCTTCTTGCATAAACTAATAGCTCTTTATAGCGTAATATCTTCTTTAAATTAATACCGTTACAATGTTTAAATCCATCCTATATGACTGTAACCTTTTATTGGTTAATTAAAACCAGTTTTCTTCAGATTCTATAGAATCCAATTGTTCATAATCCTCATCATTTAACTCTAATGTAGCTGGAGCAGCTGGCAATGCCGGTTCACCATAGAAGGTAATTCGAGTCCCGACATACGCAGAGGAATGGTCCAACCCAGAGTGAGAAGCCAAAGTGAACAAACCCGCAGAAGACCCAACGTCCGAGCGACCGCCGATTAGAAGAGTTCTAGGTGTAGCTGTAGCACTAGTCCAGTGATAATCACAATAATAAGTTGTAGCACTAGCTCCATTTCCTACTACAGTTGGGAATAGATCTGCCTAATTATTATTAACGAGTTTTTTTACATATTGACTAGTAATTGTACTTTCTTTAAAGTCTTGTAATTCATAACCTGCTGCAATTAATTGCTCTGCAGTAGGATTAGTTCCTCCTTCAAATGTACCAAACTTAGTATAATCTTTGCAGATGTATACACTATTATCAGTACCAGAAACTACTACATCAATTACATTCTTCCACACATGACCAAATGGATTCTCAATACCACGGTATCTAGGAACATTAACTACCTTAGTACCAGTAGATGCACCCTCTGCATTAGTATTAGTATGAGTATATTCAATTATACCAGTGCCATTACCTAACGAATTAGTAGTACCACAAGGTACAAATGACCATGCATCAGTACCATTTATCTTTACAGATCCTGTAGTTACACCTTCACCTAAACCACCTTGATGATAACCTTCTGCAGTTAAACCAGCATTAAATGCTTTCTGACTATTCAGAGTAGCATATTCTACTACGAATAACCAAGTAAGATCTCTGTGAGCATCATAAGTATAGATATTCCAGTTATTAGTTCTATTATTGTTTCTAGCCATAGTTTGTAATTCCGTTCTGGTTTTGCTTACTAGAGGAGCAGCATTACGAACTTGAGTTCTCAATAAATTATTATGACTTGAACTATCTAGATTTACACTTCCCTCATATGCACCAATATATTTCTTTTCTACTTTAGTATAACCAGGAAGATTATACTCACTCATACGAATTTCAACTGTATTATCTGGAGTAGCTACTAACAATCTATAATGTTCTGGAAGTTCTACAAAAGTTTCTGGACTGAGGCCTTTACTATCTTGAACTACAGCAGTGCCATCTTCCCACTTAGTCCAATCGTCTGCTTTTAAATACCTCTTAGTATTGTCATCATTATTAATAGTACAACCTCTCATCTTACTCTGGATAGGAAGTGTTTTATGCATTTCCATATTACCAGTACGTACACCATCAGGACTAGAACTATTAGCTAAGTCAAACTTAACACCATACCACAGTTCATTCTCATTTCTACTAAGCTTACCAATCTCTTCATCAAGAGTAACAGCTGCACTTATAGCACTAGGACTATTTGCTAAGTAATTAGTACTTGATAAGTCAGGCATTTCATTAGCTTCAGTTAAACCTACCTTATCATTTACTTTAAGTAAAGTAGTTCTAAGTTCTGTAATATCTTCATTTAATGCATCTTCTAAGCTGTTGATATTACCTTGTAGTTCTGTATCTTTAGCTTTTAATTCGTTTACAGCTGCTTCTCTAGCAGTCTTCTCATCATTAATAGCATCGGGAAGAGTCTCGTTGATAGCTAACTTTTCAGCACCGGTCATTAAACCAGCAACAGTATTAGTAGCAGGAGTAATAGTAATATCAGCTAAAGTAGACTATACATATTTACCGCCGCTCTTTTCTACTCCAGTAAGACTGATAGTAATGTTATTAACATCTGTCTGATCTAACTGGAATGTACTTAATAAATTATCTGGCATAGAGTTAACTACATTCTCCATAGCTTTACCCTTACCGCCATCATAAGCAGTACCAGTAATATCACCAATGATAATAGCATTAGAATCAATGTGTACCCATTGTGAACCAGACCATCTAAATTGATAGCTTACTTCACCAGGAGTTACATTAACATAGATTTTATCTCTCTCACCTACTATAGGAGTTTCATGTTCAGCATCTGCATATAACTGTATATTCTAAAGTACTCCAGTAGGAGATACAGTATAAGTAGCATATGCATCCATTACATCATCAACATACGAAGGCAATTGACTAGCAGGTACTTTACCATTACCGTCAAGTTCAGCAAGACCATTAGGTTGACCTTTTAATGCTTTGAAGTCTTGTAAGTCTTCATTCACATCATCAATCTTAGTATCCAGTCTATCTACTTGAGCTTTTACAGCAGCATCACCTTTATTAATAGCATCTACTATACTAGTACCTTTAAAGTAGTTATTGCTACTATTATCAGGTAAAGATATAATGTCACTATTCTTATCATAGTTTAAACCAACAGATTGAACAATCTCTTTAATATGAGTCCATTGGTCTACATTAGCATCTCTATTTAACGGTATCCACTTCTTAAGATCAGGACTATATGACTTAATAACATTACCTGTGCTATCAACATTTAAGTCAATCCAGTAAGAAACCTCTTTAGGATTTGGAGCATACTTAGATGCTATGAAATTAGGATTTTCTTGTTTAACCATATTTGCAAATATTTAATAATTAAATAATCTCCTGTTCTGGAGTATCGTATTCTTTCTATCTCGTATATTCATCATTGAAATATACAATATTGTTTTCATTATGTTATTGGATTTAATGCTACAACTTGACCAGCTTCAGTCTTATCAAAGTAATTAACTACAGCGAATTCCTCATCTGCTGCCTAACCGTCTCTACTGCTTACATAACTCCTAATAAACTGCTGACCTCTCTTTTCACTATTACCCGCTACATATCCATATCTGAATGCAGTACTTATACTATCGTTGTATATAGTGCCATTCTCATTCATAGCGATTACTTTAATCTATCCTTCCTCAGTCATAGTATCAGTATTCAGACATCTAACAGATCCTATTATTATATCTCCGTCTACATTAGTCTAATCATTCCATGTCTTATACTATTTACCATTAAATGTAACATAACCATTAACGGAAGTACTTAAAGTACCTTTATGTGTAAAGTCTCTCTATATCGTTAAATTGGGCATACCTTCTACGCTATCATCTACAGGATTAATTTTATACCATCTATCAACGTATTTAACAGCTTCTCCAACCCATATTTTATTAGGCATACCTTCTTCAGACACCCAACCATCTTTATCAGCGAATACAAATGATTGACCTGTTACTCCCATATCACTACCCTTCATTTGATATGCTTTTACTATAACTCCTCCTTTATAAGCAGTACATTCAACAGTCACAATACCGTCATTTTTATTTCCAAACCAGTTTCCTCTAAGCTATACAATTAACTATTCCGGCATAGTTAAACTAGGATCATTAGTATATACATCTTGTATGGATTTAATGTCTACCATTACACACTCTGCTCCAGATTGAGTGTTATCGCCTCCCCAGTATAAAAACGGTTGAGTTCTATTTTCAGACGAACCCCAACTCCATCCTACTATTTCACTAGGGATACTAGGAGCGTTAGTGATGTTAGTACCGGTATCAAAATCTCTACCGTTAGAATCAGTCCATATGAATCTCAACTATATACTATTGAAATCATAGAAGTAAGCTACATCATCCCTAGTAGGCCATATATGATTTACTCCATCAAATACATCAGATATATTAGTATTGCCTACAGTTCTCTTTTGTAGGGGAACTGCTCGTCCCCCTGCTATACCTAACTCTAACATTACTCACTCTCCTCATCAATAATATTATAAGTCATACCTGCTACTTTAGTAAGCTAATTATATTCAGCTTCAGTACCAGTCCATATAGGTAATGATATCTTACCGTTATTAGCACTAGGTAATGCTAAAGTAACACCAGTACCTTTGTTCATTGCCTGTTGTACTGGATCTAATACAGATATCTTATTCTCACTAATAAGTTTATTTATTAGCTAAGTGATATACTCTTCATCAAGTAATTCACCAACATTAGTAATCAATTGCTTAAGCTCATTAATCTGAGATTGCAAATTATTATCTGCATTAGTTCTATTAGTAATCTCTTGGTTAATTAACTCAGTAAGATCAGTAACTTTACCATCTACGTAGGTCTTAAGTTCATTCTTAGCTTTAGTAATTTCACTATTTATATAGCTTCTTAAATCACTAATCTATTGATCAATCTTACTATCTAACTCTTGAATATTCTGAGTTAATTCAGTAATCTTTTGTTGAATAGAACTTAAATCTCCACCTATTACTTCAGTTATATCTTGACGAATATCTTCAATATTAGAATTGATATTAGTAATATCTTGGTTTATATCATCAATGTTATCATTGATGTTTGTAATATCCTACTTGATACTATTAATTTCATTTCTAATATCATTAATCTGAGTAGTTAACTCTTCTACTTTCTAATTAATATACTACCACAGTCTATTAACTTCTTCTTTCAGTTCATCTTTAAACTCAGCTAATTCATTTCTGATTTCAGTTATAGCTTCATTAATAAACTGTTCTATCTAATCAAGAGCTCTATTAATATAATCAATGATAGCATCTACTTGCTTATCATTCAGATCTAGCATCTCCCATGTATTAGTATCATTACGATAGTATCTAATACAACCACCATAGTAATTAGAGGTAACGTCAATCCAATAATCTACTTCTAGAGGATTAGGCTACGTATCTGATGCTCTAAATCTAACTATCTCTCTCTGTAACATATATTATGCTTTAAATGTTGTTATTTTGTCTTCTGTTCCATCATCATATACATCAATATGAACCCAGGTAACATCTTCCTCTAAACGTACTTTACATGGTAATAACAAAGGTTTAGCCTTTATCATTTCTCTTACTTCCTCTGCAGTCTTATCATCACATGTGAAATCGATTGCGTTACCAGTCGTGTGACCGCTAACATATACTCCTTTCTTACTCTTTACTAAAGGGCATAGATTGCAACGCATACCCCTTTGATGCATAGTACTTGTATTAATATGCATTGGCATGCGTAGTATATCAGTACGTAAACATAGTAATACATGCAGTAACTGAGTACTTAAAAACATCCATGACTATTCTCCAAATCTACTATATATGTGATTACATACTAATTCCTTTACGTTAAAGTAAGGTTTAAGCTGTTTAATTATTTCTTCTCTCGGCATCATTGTTATTCATCATTAGAGCATCACCAACTAGATTGGCTGCTACGTTCATACCAAATTGTTTAGTATCGTTATCTATCTCACTTACCTTTACGTTGATTTGAAGGAGCAGAAGATATATCTGCTCCAACAATTCTCTATCTGTCATATGTGCTAAATACGGATTCACGATATTGTATTACCTTTCTGTGTCACTAATATCTCAGCTGTTATTGGTGTATTTGTAATCTCTCTATAATTATAGCTAGTTGATGGGGCTGAAGTAACAAGTTGTAAAATGTATAATTTTTCACTATGATTTCTACCATCAGACTTAGGAGCATTAACTTTCAATAAATCATACTAGTAACTTCCACCATCCTGTATATATTCATAACCAAACCAAGTTGTATTCATTGATGCGTTAGCAGTTACCTTTTTTACCTCACTAATAGCTCCGTAATTATAGGTATATGCATCATAGTCCGAATCTACAGTATGTACTTCAAACGTACTGTCCCACTCATACTATTTTGTTGTTGGAGTGGTTACAATTCCAAAGCTAATTTCATCAGGATAAGTATCACTTCCTCTAACATGCGAATAGTACGTTGCAACAAATGCGTCACTACCTACTTGCATAATATCACAGATAATAGATTTGTTACTTTCATTTTGTGTCACAGTCACAGATGTCTATCTATTACTTTTATTATTAAAATTGGACGACAGCGTAAATCTAAATTTACCCTCATTAGCAATAGAACTAGATACTTTAGTTACAGTTGCCCAAGAAGCGTAATCTCCTATACTAAAATCTACGTATTGTCTAGAACTAACGTCTTCTACTCCGTCCACATATTTAGATTTATAGCTAGCAAAAGTAACTGAAGCGCCATCATACTCTTTCATAGTTCTGATTGCGATTGATATATTATCTCTAGCTCCATTACTAAATCCGAATTTATATCTCCATTCTACTGTTGCAGAATAAGCAGCTTGACTAACATTAACAGTTAATGTATTACCAGAACCACTCTGAGTTAATACTACTTCTCCACTTCTTGCAGAACCTGTATTATTAGACGCCTATATAGTTATAATAGTAGCTGTTTCACCTACGATTGTTATCCAACTAGGATGACTAGTAGTAGACCAAGGATGATTACTACCATTTTTAGTACTTACTAGAGTAATTGCAGCAGAGACAGCATCAGTAGCTTGGAAACTTTCACTCTTGCTAGATGTACTACCATCATGCCAAGTAAATACATAATTATCTGCAGGTGGAGTATACCCTGTTTGGGTTAATTCAGCATAATCTCGTTTACCAGATTCATCCTAATCAAAATATACTTTTGCTGTTCTACTAGTAGTACTAGTAGTTGATTGTATAGTAAATGTAGAAGTACTCTTGTTGAATGAAGCCCATGAAGGTAACGTACTACTATCTATGCTATAATCTACATCATAAGTACTGCTACCAACTGTCTTATAAGAACTAATAGTTACACTACCAGATCCACCACTAGAACCTACATTAACCTTATACGGATTAATAGAGAAGGTATAAGTAGTAGAAGGTGTAGCGCCGCTTTGAGTAACTGTACAAGTAGCTGACTTACCACCATGAGTTGCTTTAATAGTAGCAGTTCTACTAGACGTAGATGTATTCTCTCCTAATGTTAAAGTACTAGGTGAAGAGCTACTGCTAAGACTACCTAAGTTAGTAGACAGTGTAGGATTGCCTGTTTCTTCAGTAACATCTCCACTAGCCCAATATACGGTTCTCTTAGCACTAGCTGTAATAGTAGAAGTACCTCCACTACTAGATACACTAGTGGGACTAGCTGATACAGATATAGTCCATTCACCATATGAACTAACATCATCTCCATCCTGTGACAAACTAATAGTAACTGTCTTATTAGATTCATTCTGAGTTATAGTAACTGTACCTGTCCTATTTGAGGTAATTTCATTAGCAGAAGCACTTACTGTAGTTCCACTTAAAGAGAACCCAGTACCAGATATAGTAGTAGACTTTAATGATACACTAGTATCACCACTCTATTCTACTCCGTCTAATACTTTTCTTTTATAAGAACTAACAGTGAAAGACTTACTACCACCGCCAGCTCCAAATGACATACTAGTAGGTGATACTGTTAAGTAGTAATTCCAAGTCTCTGCTTTCTTACGTATATCATCTATCTTTACACATTCGTTAGCTCCATAAGTAGAAGCATTATCAATAACGATTAATGAATTAATAGCTAAAATCTAGGTCTTAGTAGGACATTCTGTCCCACTCTTACCTAGACTAAGCTTACTTAATATCATAGAATATGTTGCTATTTCATTACTCATGTTGCTTATTCTTTAAAGTTTCTATTTCAGCTTTAAGCTTTTCAATCTCATCTTTAAGCATCTTAACTCCTTCAATAGCTAATACACCTAACATCTCATACTCTACCTTCTTAACCTTAACATACTCTTCACCATCTTTAGTGAATGATTCAAACTATTCAGGATTCTTTACTTCAGATTTAAGAGTATCGCCTTCAGTTACTATATCTTCAAAACCTAATTCCTCTAAATTCTATGCTATAGTACCTATTTGCTTCTAATCATTCATTATAAATGATACAGTAGGTATAGAACATATCTAGTCTAGAGTATAGTCTAAAGGTTTAATATCTGATTTTAAACGAGCATCAGATTCTTTGAAGAAACCACGAACTGCGGATACTTTACCAGAAGACGTAACATTACCTACTGCTATATTATCATAAGAGTATATAGCCTATTTAGGAGTTATAGTTACTGTTCTAGTTACTCCAGAAGTAGGCATAGCTGCATTACTTATAGATTCAACCATGTTACGAAGATCGCCATTATGGTATGCATGAACTATAAAAGTTTCATACTATTGCGGCTATTTAAACCACAGATAGATACGACCATCATAATTAAATACTTTTATATCTCCAAAGCTATATCCATTATTAACACCAGTAGCCTAGAATATTTTATTTTCAGGCGGATAGTTATAGAACTATATTACTGTGTCAAATGGAACACTACTACCATAGTAAGAATTACCAAAAATTCTCACTGTAATCATAGCAACATCACTAGCTGAATTTATTAATCTCACTAAACAGCCATTACGATAATCGTATACTGTTTTTGGTAAATAACGCTAATCTAACTCATTAGCATAATTACCTTTATGGAGTAATTTATAATGAGTACCTCCATAATAGAAAGTTGCTCCTTCATCTAAACTATCTACTCTACCTAATGATATACATGGATGAGTTGTCAGTTTATCATTGTATAAATATGCTCCTAATGAATTTGTATACCCTACTTCTGCAGTTTCTACTTCGTTATTAACAAACTAGATAAGACCCGTAGTATTAGTACCGCGCAAAGTTAAAGGCTAGCCAGATGAAGTTTGACTTATTGATAATGGTACAGTTATAGTAGAACCTGATGAATTCCATCTCTGCCAAGTATTATCATAAGTACTACCAATGTAAGCATAATTGAGTGTTTGTCCTCCTCCAGTACATCCTATTGCAGCTAAGGCTGCTCCTGAGTTATTATTGAAATTGTATCCGCGTGCCCATCCTCCTGTAATCGCAGAGCCTATTTTAACATTATGACTGCCATCTGTAGTAATAGTCGTACTTATTCCAGTATTACCATCAAGATTCAAATTACCAGTCATAGTATCACCGGCTTTCTTTACAAAAGCAGATGGACTGATACCACCAACTGTGTCAGCATTACCAGCATTAGCTGGTTTACCAACGCTTACAGTCTATGCACTACCTCCGGACGGAGTTACTGTAAAATTACCAGCAGAACCATTAGCAAATGTGTATGTAGTATTAGTATCCTATGCTGGTACGCCTAATGCAGTTATATCAGACTTAGTCACAGCAGTAACACTAGCTACATGACTAGTTGAGTCAGTAGAGAACTTATAGAATCCAGATGCTTTACTAGGTGCAGAACCAGCAGGATGTACATAGTTATTATATGTAGCTCCTTTAGTTAAAGTAAGAGTATCACCACTGATAGATGCAGTGGTAACAGCATTACCAGAACCAGCCACAGTTACTTTACCAACCTTCTTAGCTAATTCTGTATTCATAGTAGACTACAGATTATTGATATTAGTCTGTAACTGAGCATCACCATCCTTTCTAGCTTGTATCTCTACATTTAAATCATTAGTAATCTCAGATGAACTATTCTCAATAAGTTCTTCTAATCTGTCTACTTCAGTAGTTACTCTATTATCTAGATTAGTAATTCTATTAGGTATATTAACGTCTAAGTTCTACTTATCACTAGCAGTCATTACACCAGCTGCAGATTGTGTAGCAGCAGGTATAGTCTATGACTTAGTAATAGGATTCGCATATGAATTACTAGCTGCAGATAAATCAGATTGCTTATAGTTAATAGTTACACTAGTTGCATTTCTAGATGTTGCATCTATACCAGTAACTAAGTTATTAGGTAGTGAATCAAGTTTATCACCAGGATTCTGTATACTACCAAATTCATTATATAAGTCATCTAATCTACCTTTATCTATTGCAGACATAGCGCCTGCATTAGTAGTTGTAGCTGATGGTATATCTATGTTATCATCCTGTAACGGACCATAATTTAAACCATCTTTAGCTGCATACTTATAGTTAATCTTAACTAATTCACCAGTACTAGTAGTAGGAGTAAGGTATGAAGTAAGCTTAGTAGGCATACTATTTAAAGCATCTCTATTAGCTTTACCTTTATCTCCAGGATACGCCGTACTAGGAGTTTCACCTAATGCCAAACTCTAACTAATCTCTAAGTATTGAGTACCAGTCCATCTATATGTTAGATTAGTATCCTTAGCTACATATATTTTACCAGTTTCACCAGTTTGAGGAAATTGATCTTTAGTAGAGAACTCTAATACATCATCTACATAAGACGGTAATTGAGCTGCAGGAACCTTACCAGTTGAGTCTAATTCAGCTAAACCGCCTGGTTGACCTTTAGTACTAATGAACGCATTTAAACTATTAGTAATAGTAGTATCACCTGCTTTTCTATCTTCAATTTCTTTCTGTAGAGCATCCTCTAGCTCATCAGTAACTCCATCAAACTTGTTCTCAATTCTATCTATTTCAGCTTCTCTATCTGCAATCTCTTTATCGATCTTATCGTCAAGATCCTCTATCTTATTATTCAAATTAGAGTCAGCTTCCTTTAGATCTTCAATCTGTCCAGGTATAGTAGTATTAAGTTCTACATAGTCTTCCTTACTCATTAGACCATCCATAGATGCAGTAGCATTAGCTATACGTATATCCATATAGATGTTGTTACCACTCTTAATAGTGTTCCATGATACACATGGAGTACTATTCTGTCTAAAGGTAATGCCATTGGTTACTAAATCATAAGTAGATGTATTAGTACCGTCTTTAAACTTAATGTTAGTTAATGCTAAATTACCTATATATACATACTGACCATTATCTGTAAGTACTTTAGTACCATCTCCAGTAGTCTTAATAACTGTGGTAGTATATTGTTCTTTACTATAGTTTAATGAACCATCTACAGTAATAGTATCAAATACTACTTGAGATATATTATCTGTGCCTTCTTCTTTAATAAAATCAGGAGATTCAATATATATAGTACCACCAACTATAGCTACTTCAGTTGCTAAGTCTAATCCGTTTCTATTAGAGTTAATAGTATAGATAAGCTTACCTTCTTCTATAGCTTGCTTTAATGCGTCATAATCTTCTTGACTTACTTTACCATCAACGATAGTAGGATCAAAGATATACATAGTCATATCTTTAAACTCTATCATTCGGATCTTACCATTTCTTTCACCATCTTGGAATGGAATCATTTCCTATCCTGTGACAGCAGTACGTTCTGAAGCCTGACTAATCTTTAAACCTTTAATTCTTGCTATCATTGTCAATTAAATTATTTTCTTTCTACTATTCTAACAGTACTACACCGTTATCTTCCCATAACCAAGGATCTGCATCCTCTGTCAACAATGCTAATACATAAGGATCGTATAATCCTCTAAAGTATCCATTACCACAACCACACTTAATACAATACGGTTTGAGTTTCATAGGTATACCACTATATAACTATGGTTTAACCTAATGTAAGTATCTCTTTAGTATTTCAGAATCTATAGGAGTAGTAACACTAGATGTGTTACTAAACTCCAATAAATCTGTTAATTCATTGTATACTATGGTTGCTACAACATCTCTATTGTTCCTAAGTATATTAGTTTTAAGTATAGAGTTTGTTTTACTATTTATATATTCTTTTGCTTTATCCATAGTAATTATGCGTTTGCGTATGTTTTGGTAGTAAGACTATTTTTTGCAAATATCAAACCTTCTGTTGGGTTTAATCTAGCAGAATAAGTATCACTTCCCAATACTTTTTGTATATATATACTGCCATCTCCAGATATAGATATCTATGAACCATTACTACATCTAACATATATGTTTCCTTTGTTAGGAGACTAATCCTAAGTTCCGTATATATCTATTAGATAAAAGTCTGAATCTGTAGATTGAGGCACTCTCAGTCCACTAAAACTATCACCTGCTAATATTACTTTACCGTTAGTACTATCTCCTACATTGAGTTCATTAATTTCTCCAGAGGAATTCCAAGTGATATTACCTTTTGCCAACTGTCCACTACCATCAGAATTTAAACCAAACCACTCAGTAAATGGAGACTGAGCCTAACCCATACGCATACCAGTTGAATCTAGTTTAAACTAATAATCACTTGTAAGCTAGGATATATTATTTTTCTTTATATATGTACCTACAGTAGACAGCCCACCAGTATTGTTAATCATACTTAACCCGCTACCATCCAACGTAAGCTTAGTATCAGATGTAGTTAACTACAACTAACTATTCTCAGAATCAGCAGCTAAGTGTATACCTCCAGCTCCAAAGTAAGCTTCACCATTCTCAAAGTCTAACAAGAAATTAGGTCTAAATGAGTTAGAAGTGTTCATAGGATCTGAAGTATTAATCAAATGATACTCAGAACTATCACCGCCACTAGCATTCTTACCTCTTTGTGAGAACATCAGGTTGTTATTAAATACAGCTCCACCTACTAATGAGTTAGGTGCAATAAGTAAGTCAGTATAGATAGCTTCAAAGTTTTTTAATGGTTCCCATGCTCCAGAGGTATCTGTTCCTGGCGATTCATTATTCTGCTACGTACCAATCCATGTCATTACGGCTTTTAAAAAGAAATAGTGATTGCCTTCAGTATCTCCTCCAGTATCATATACATATGGAGCAGTTTCTCCATCGTTAATGTAAGGGGTAGTAGTACTATATATACCCATAGGATATGCTATAGGTTGTGAACCTACTGGATCTGGAGTAATTATACCACCCATAGGATTAGGTTTAGACCATGCAGTTTCCATGTTATCGTCAATAACTCTACACTGAATAAACCATATGTAATTATACTCATCACCTTTAGTAAGCTCAGGAACATCCATAGACCAACCTGTAGGGTTTCTCTTCCATTTCATAGTATCATTCCAAGCCTCACCAGTATAAGTAGTTTCAGTGCCTTTACAGTATCTGACTTCATAGCCTACTCCAGGAATACCAGATCCACCATTATCACCAGTCATACCAGTCATGTAGTATGGATCACACCATTGTTCCATTAATGTATTGTCTCCACCGTTTATAAGAGCAAATGTAGCCCATAATACTTTACCGCTACTTAATGCAGGCGCAGTAGAACTCCATCCTACAGGATAACGTTCAGCTGCATTTAACTAAGGAGCGATTTCCCAACTGTTATTTCTAGCGAATCTATATTCATAGTAGTTACCATCCATGCCTTGAACCTTACCTACATTTACCCAGTCACTACCATTCCATACCCATAAGAAGCCATCAATAACCCAACCGTCTCCTATTTCATTACCACTAGTTGGAAGATCATCTGTAGAATCTAAAGTACCTTTAATAATAACTCCTTGTCCAGTTACTTTTACTACAGCACCCCATTCTATTACCGTGCCAGTTTCACCTTGAACCAATGCTATACATTTCCACCATATACCAGTAGACATATCAGGAGTAAGTACCCAACCATCACCAGGATTATATGGGTCATTACTAGTAGGCTTCTCAGGTTGAGTCTGACTTTGCTTAAATGCTTCTACTTGATAATTAAAATTATTACCATCTAGACCAGGTACACCTGTAATTAAATAAGGACCCTACCAACCTCTTTCATCCTCAGGTAAGGATTCATCAATTACTAACTTATTATCAAAAGTAACAAGAGCTTGAATGCCCCATATAGCTTCTTTACCAGTTGCAGTAGGCATACCTACACTCCAGATACTACCAGGATTAATATTCAATCTATCTGGATCTCTAGGTTTAACGTCGCTACCAGATGTCTTAGTATACATTACTCTAAGGTGTTGACCATCTTGACCATCATCTCCCCATTTAGCCCATAATGACGGAGAACTAAAGTTACCCCATTTGTGAGTATCACCTTTATACTTTCTTTTACTAACCCATTCGTATTTAAACTCTTCACTTACTCCCTTAGGATCATCTGTCCAAGGTTGTTCACCAGGAGCTGATTGAGGTATATATTCATCTTGGTCTGGATTATTATCCGTAATCTCTTGAGGAGAGGCAGGTAACTTAGTACGCTGATATATATACTCTACTCCATCACCGTCTTTACCGTTTACTCCCCATTTAGACCAAATAGTAGGATCACTCCACTCACTCCAACTACCATCAGTTTGCAAGTTATGTGAACAAACCCATTCACATTGATACGATTCACTGATGCCTGTAGGATGATCAGTCCAACCTTGTCTAATAGCTTCAGTCTAACTGTTACCTGTAGGTTTAGTAGGTGTAACCAAACTAGTTATAGTAAGTTTATATACAAACTCAATATTACTACCATCTGCACCATCATGACCATCTGCTCCTGTAAGTCTTACAGGTGTACTCCAAGGCACTACTATTGTACCTTTACTAGAGAATGTAGCGGTAGACATCCATACATAGCCATTAGGATTACTATCACTACCAGACCATCCTTCAGGATATGTAATAGTATTAGTATCGTAATCCCAGCTACCTCCTACAGGAGTATCAGGTCTTTGTATAGTTTTAGTAGATTTGTATGCTATTACTACTCTAGTAGTATCTCCGTCTATACCTGGTACACCATCAATCCCATCCTTACCGTCCTTACCATCTTTACCATCTTTACCGTCCTTACCTGCATCTCCTGTTCTACCTGCAGGTATACCAAATGAGAATAGGAATTGGTCTTTATCCAAAGATACAGATGCAGTAGGTGTACTTGATTCATATACATCCTTAATTGCAGCTTTAAACTTAGAACTACCTATAACTATATCAGCTACAGATTCAAGCGGTAATTTATAGTTATTGTCTTTTTCTGCAGTAACAATGTATTCACTACCTGTAGCTTCAAGCTTCTCTTCTAAGTCCAATATCTTTACACCATCACATTTTTGTATCATATCTATTTATTTTATAATTTACAATAACCATTACTGCAATTTCCTGTACTGCAAGTATTGTTAGAACAAGAGTAACAAATACCACTAAATAAAGTAGCAGAGTTACGCTCTTTCTCTAAATGAAGACACTTATCGTTTTCTGTATTGAAACAATCACCTTTCTGAGTAAGAATAGCATTGTTACAGCAAGTACTAGCTGCACATTTTGGTTTAATAGATATCTCAAGTAATCTACAGATATCTACATATAATTGTAAAGCATCACGGTAGTAATCGGATGCTAAAGCATACTCAAGTAACTATCTCTTAAAGACTACTAACATTATGTTCTGCATAGTCTGATCATCTAAACAAGTTGAGCAGTGAGTATGTAATTTCCTAATCTCTGCCATATATACAATTGAAGGATTGTAGTATATGCCATGAAAATGAATTTCTTCCTATTCCGTAAAACATCTCAAAGTAACGTATTTCATATTCCAATCTAGTTCTAGAATATCGTCATTAGTTACAGTTACATTATTTTCGGAATCTACTGTAATATTCTCAGAAAAGCTAATGTTATGTATAGGACTGTCTTCAAGTATGTTCTTTAAATTCCATACTTCATCTATATAAACTTCCTTACTATAGTTACTAAGATCTACTTCAGTCTCTATCTTAAAGGTCAGTTTATCACCATCTATTTGTATATTTGTTAATTTGTCCATATATCAACAATAAAAAAAGTGGAGAGTGGAATATTCCACAACTCCACTTCTGTAGTTTGTAAAAGGAATCTTATCCCAAATTCAATCTCTCTAACGTGGATTAGGCAATTGTCTTACCAGCAATAAATGACTGAATACCTTTATCTACAATAGAATCAACTAAACTAGGACAATAAACTTCCGTAGTCAACGGAGTAGTCTTGATGTACTGATTATCATTGCTCAAGTACAGGTTATCGTTTTCGATGATAGCATAATCATATTCTGCATCTTCTACTACTTTACGAGCCTGTTCAACAATAGGATATGCACCAGTAAATACGTGACCTTTATAACCCATGTTACGTACTTCTGCATCACGTACTTGCTTCCAATAACCCTTGCCCGGATTACCAGCAGTCTTAACAATCGTAGCACCTACAACTGCCTTAGGCTGATTAGCAAGCAATGCACCAGGAATAGTCTCGTACAGAGAAGCTTCCATAGATACAACGCTATATTCATTTAAAGAATAAACGCCTTCATTATCATCCTTCGGCATAGCAGTCAAAGTCAGAACTGCAGCAGAAGCAGAAGCCTGTACTCTACGATTCTTATGAGCATTGATCTTCTTCAACAGAGCATTTACTAAATCTGCAGGGGTAGTAGTTTCAGCATATACTTCATAAGTATGAGTAAACTGCCAAGCGGCTTCATACATATCCTTATAAACAATACGCAAAACGTAACGATTACCAGCAATGATAGTAGCGTTAGTCAAAGTGATCACAATCTTTTCTTCAACAGGAGCTACATATTCGCCAATTACTGCAGACGGTTTAGAAGCTTTCTGAATTTCAGTAGAGAAATCAATATTAGCTTTCTGTGCTACCGTACCATCAGGCATAGTAACATTCATCTTTTCACCTGCTACACCTACATACAGAGAGTTAGCATTTACTGCATCAGCAGCAGTCTTAATAAGAGCCTTATTCTCATCGAACAAAGCAACATCACCAACAGCTAAAGCATCCACTGTAGTGTAAGAAGCCGGAGCTTGTTTTCCAATCAGAACTGAGTGTACTGAAGTTATCATATTAAATGTTTGTTTTTAAATTAGACATTAGCGCTTAGTCTATTCGCTTACTTTCTACTTTCATTATTTCAGATTTCCACGTTGGTAAGCGCCTTAATTATTCGTCCTAAGATTTCTTAGAACTTGCATTAGGTATAGTTTGTACTATCATTTGAACTGCTAGATCAACTATATCCTAGTGTGTATTTTCTGGAAGATCTGTGTATTCTTTAGTAAGATCGCTTACGTTACCCAGATCTTTTGCTTTTCTTAAGTAGGTAAGTTCATAAGAACTTATATCATAATTACCATCAGTATATAATACAATTTTATTGTCAGTATATACTCTAATAGGTTTTGCTTGATTATAACGCAATCTGTGATCTGATAGACTATTACTTAGTCTAGAGCTTACTGTCTCTATTGTGGCCTCTATTACATCAGACTCACGAGTAATTAAGTTATTGCATTTATTATCCTTTATACTTATGTATACATTTTCACCAAGTGCAAACATATAATCTTCAGGATAATCAGTTTCCCATTTATTACCTAATTTACTAAAGCTATAAGTAGTATAACTCTTAGTATTTACTAAAGTACGTATGTTATCAGTAATCTCTTGATTTCTCTAGAATACTCTAAAGTTCTGTTTAACATATTCGTCTTTAGCTTTGTTTATGAAATGAAACAAAGTATCTGAAGGAAACTTAATAGTATCATTATAGTTTGTTATAATGTTATTCAGTTGCCTTTCTACATTTATTTGAAAATCTCTTTCGCGCATAATTATTCAGATACTTGATTTAACTAAAACTTAGAAGATTGTCTCTGAGATTCTATATTCTCTAAAGCAATTACTACAGCTCTATTAATAATCTCATACATGACATCTTCAGGAAAATCTAATTCTTGTTCAGGTTTAGTGTAGTCAAACTTAGTTGGTTTCTTAACATAAGTGAGATCTACTCTATAGAACTCTGTATTATCTTCTACTCTTGGAGCATACATAGGATCCTGCATTAAAACAGGATCTACGTATACTAAGAGTTTATCGTTTTCTAAAGTAGCTACTGGATTCTCTACCCAAGGTATATTATTATAAGTCTGCTTAAAAGGCTTTACTAACTCATGACTAGTAAGTACGCAGTTAGTCTAGAATTGTCCATACTTAAGTAATACACTAAGTATAGTCATTCTATTATCTTCATCATGAACATCTTCTAATGCATACTCATTATAGTCTGTATGTACAGCATGAAGGTTAACATCTGTAGCTATTAACTTTTCTATCTCAGATAAGTTAGACACAGAACCTTCTAAACCTACTCTTAAAGCATTATTACCAGTAATCTTATTACTTAAGATTTCTAACTATGCTTGATTAAGAAATAAGTCTACTTCCTCGTCTAAAAATGCGGGGCATCCGCCATAAGCAATACCTTCTGCATTCTTATCCAGAACTACCTTGAAAATTATATGAGAATCTTTATTAGTCATTACTTAGATTTAATTTCATTAAGTATTGCTAATTTAATATCTTGATTCTTCTTATCCTTAAGATAAGCAATTACATCTTCAAGACCATTACCAATTAAATCAGTACCAAAGTAATATTGAGCACGATTCTTTCTAATAATGTTTTTAGCAATAGCTTCTTCAATTACGAAGTTAATTTCTTTATTAGGGTTATTTACCCATTTCATCAAGAACTTAGAAGGGTCAGCTTCAATAAATTCTGACAGTTTAGCTTCAGCAACCTCATTAGACATAGAATCTGATTTCATACCATATAGACGTAAACACTTACGCATTTCTTCAGTAGACATCTTATCCATCTCTCTATATGCTTCACGCTTAACTTTATTGAACTTATTCTGTTCTTCTGCTTCACTATCCTTATTAATCATAACATAATCAGTGCTAGGCTTAATATCGTTAAGACCATTAGCTACTCTCTTATGTTTCTTAAGGAATAGGTATTTTAATTCATCCTCAGGTCTATTAGTATCCAATATCAAATCCTTTTTGCCAATCTTAATAGCAAAAGTATCCCAAAACACACTATTAGGAGATAACTATCCCTCAGGATAACCAATTTCTTTTTCTAATCTAGCTGCATCTTCTGCAGATAAACCAGTATATAAATTACCAGATCTGGTCCAGTAAGAGCTTACATAATCAAAGCATGTAGGCCATTTAGTAATCCCAGTCCAGGGATTAGTTTTAATTATTCTAACGATTACTTCCATAATTATTAATTAGATTGTTCAGTTAGCTGTTCTTTATATTTCCAGATATATTTGGCGTTATTCCAAGCGCGTTTATTATTTGGATCTATTGGATTCTGTAACTGTCGTTGTATACTTCTTCTATCACATTTTAGTTCTCTACTAGCACTAATAATAGAATCGTATTCCTTAAGCAATTCACCGTCTTTGTTGTAAAGGCAGATCTGTTTTGCTTTTTTCATTCCATTCTCAATAGTAATACGTTTTTGTTTTTCAGTTACCTTTCTATTCTTTCTAGATTCTAAATCGGCTTTTCTACAAGCTTCTGATATAGTAGGCTTCCAATCAGGGTCTTTAGCAAATAAACTAGTCGGAACTGTTTCAGGTACATCGGGGTAATCTTCTTTATAAACCCAAATGTAAGGATTTACTTTAGAACCTATCACATTTCTACCCTTTAACGCATTAGATAGAGTTGCGACATGTATCCCTGTTAATCTTGACGCTTCGTTTACACCACAATACTCTGATACAAAATTACCGTCTTTAGTGTATTGTAGCACTGGTTTTCTTCTAGAAGAACCAATATTTCCAGAATTACGATAAGCTTCCCTTGCTTCTGTAATTATTTTTCCAGCTTCAGATAGCTTAAGTCTAGTAGCTTCAGTAACTTCTCTACCGATAGCTTTTTGACGAATCTTTTCTTTAGTTTCTTCAGAATGCATTCTACCAAAAGTTCCGTCTCCGCCTTCTGTCATATTATAACCAAATTCATCTTGCAATGATTTATATTCGGAAATATAATATTGTTCTTTCTCTGTGAGTTCTTCCCAACTATTGCAGAAATCTATAAGTTCTATTGAGAAGTTCTCTTTTCCATATTTTCTTATAGCATTGTGTAACTTGAAGGGGCATCCGTGCTCGGCACTATAGATGTGTTCTTTCCACCGAGCACTTATACCTTTACTTGTGATACCTATATATACTTTATTATTAACCTTGTTTGTTATTTTATAAACATCATATGAACGCATCATAATATATAATATTTTTTTGTTATATATTATATAACGTTAACCATGCCGCAAGGTTCCTAATAATTGTATAAAAAAGTTAGTTTATCACTCTGCTTCCATGATCAGTTCTCCACACGCACGTGGGTCCCTCAACATTATGCCCATTTCTCCAAGGAAGAATACAGTGTAACCATCCTTACCATTAGATCTCAGAGTATTAATAGACTTACCATAACCAGACGGAAGAACTGCACCACCAGTAGTCCAAGTTACGAATTCACGATCCTTACGAACTACCTTAACGATGTTAGCCTCACCATCACGTCTACCCAGATCCAGGAATGTCATACGATATGATTCCAGCGGTTTCAGAGTAACCGGATGCAACTTACGATTGTAAGTAATATCGTCGTACAGCGGGAAATACTTCAGAGTCAACTCGATACCATTAGTCATCTTATAAGTCTTGAACTGACCACCGAAAGTAAGACTATCACCAGAACCAGTTACAAATACAGTATCAATAAGGTTCATGTTAACTACCTTTTCCTTCAGAATTCTATCGAATTCACGGATACCCATTTCACCAGTCAATGCAACAAACTTACGTTCGTTAGTACCGAGTACATTGTAAGACAGGTCAAACAGGAAGTCTTCTAGCAATTCTGCAGTAAGATGAGTATAGTAACGTCTGTTAGACGGAGCAATCTGTTCCAACAGACCAGCACCAATAAATACTGGACGACCGTTGGTACCCTTCAGGTTGCAAGAACCATCTTTGTTTACATTAGATTTCATGTAAACCAGCATACGCTCACATCTCTTATACCATTCACGCAGAGCTACCCATTCCTGATAATCAGCCCACAAGTAAGACTTCTTACCAGTCTTAGGATCCTGTAAAGCAATTGCCATTACTGTAGAATAAGCTGAACCAGTAATATCATAGTTGATACGAATTGTAGTAAGATAATTACGCATCTTGAAATGAGTATTATAGTTCAGGATATCACCCTCTTCACTGTATTCTTCAACAGCAGAAGCCAGACGAGATACTTGGCAACCCGGTTTCAAGAGTTCTGCGGGGATATAAGAAGTAGGCTGACCATCAGCTACAAAACAAGTATATACCCACAAGTTACCGTCCTGATACGGAGCACCTGCTACACGTACTTGGAATTCCTTATCATCAAATTCCAATACAGCAGTAGGACCAAACCAGTTATCTTCTAACCACAGCATGATAGGTGTATTGCCAAGACCTGCAGTTGAATCATCTGTAATAGCTGCGCCATTCCATTTTGCATCTCTAATTGTAACTGCTCTATCGGCATCAATCATTACATTCCACTCCCAGCTCGGTTGATCAATGGTCATTACGTTACCAAGACCACCAGTAAGCATATCCAAAGAAGTGTTGTAACCATTATCTTTGGTACCGAATACATAGGACAACACAGTAGCAACCTGATACGGATTCTATTGTGATGCTGCAGAAATCTTAGCGGTATCAATCAAATCACTGAACCACTTACCTTTATACAGTACCAAATTATTCAGAATATTATTATCCATAAAATACTAGTAAATTAATTTTTAGTTATTATTAATTAGCACGCAATCTTCGTGCGAAGGAATTCCACATAGACTCGGTGCTAGTGTTATCCTGTTTCTTAGTCTTTCTACTTACACCTGTTCTATTGAGACTATTCTTAAACTTGTTAATAGCTGCATTTTGACCTTTTACTTCGGCGGCTTTTACAAGTGTGTCTCCTTTCATAGTAAAGTAGGCAGACTCGATTAAATTTTTTACGCTCTTAGACCAATCTTTTTGAAATTTGGTCATACCATCAGAGGTAGGTTTGAATATATATTCCAACAGTATTTGTTTATCCTTTTCTGGAATTTTAACACCGCGGATATTATCCATGCCCTTTATTTCGTTGACAACGGTATCAAAGTACTCCTGTTGACGTTGGGCTGCGAGCTTAGCGGCATTTTCTTGGTCTTTCAATAGCTGTTGTTTCTTATTCTCTCTTATGTCCTTAAGGGCTTCAGCAGCATCTTGAGACTCATCTTCAAGAATACCGGCTTCCTCATATTTAGTAAGTTTCTTTTCAATCTATTTAGCATTAAAACCCTTTTCTTTAAGGAATTCTTTCAATACTAACTTCTGATTACTTTCATCTTCAAGATCGATATCATCAAGATCAATTTCATTATCAATTGAGAAATAATCTCTCAAATTACCACCATTCTTAACAAACTTATCAAGTTGCTCAACTTCTTCACTAGCGTATTGTGGTACTGAGTTTTCTTCAATTACATCATTAAAGTAATCAATTAAATCTTCTACAGTCTTAGGTTTGTCGTCATCCTCAATATCATCCCAACCTAATTTTTCAGACAAAGAATCAAAGAAACCTGTTACTATGGTAGTTTCATCAGTAGACTCTTCTGGTTCTTCTTCCTCAACTTCAGGTTCCTCTGTTTCTTCCTTTGTAGTAGTTTTAGGTTTAGCTTTAGATTTAGATTTTACTTCTTTATCTTCTTCTTCAAGCTCTTCCTCTTTCTCTTCCTCAGTTTCAGTTTTAGTATTCTTACGAATATTATTTAACTCTTCTTCACTGAGTTCTTCTCCTACTCCTTCAAGATCAATTTTTGTTTCTTCCTCTTCCTCATTAGTAGGAGAAACAATAGGTTTATTCTTTACACTTGCTCCTGGCATGAGTTCTTCAAACACCTCAAAACCGTTCAATGTTACATTATCCATAATTATATATAATTAGATTTATTGTTTGTTTTCTTTATTATTAAAGTAAGTATTAATACCTAATGTGGCAGTGCCAAGCAATGGGATGGTATTAAACCACTTAGTATAGGTTTTAATGTTTTTATGCTGTTTAGACATTTTCTTTATAGGATCACTATCAGGCATTTTGTCTAAGTATTTCTTAAGTAAAGCTGAAGATACTGGTTCATCTAAATTCTATATTTCCCCATTCTACTTAAGTATAGTCCTTAACTGATTCATATAAGCTTTCTATTCTGTACCTTTTCTGTAATAGTCAGTAGCGTCTGTCTATTTTAGTGAATTCTCTAACTACTTTAACATATTATTATTGACAGATGTATCTATATTTCTACTAATTATATAATCAGTATAATGATTCATTTCGTGATTAGCTAATTGCATAGGATCTCTATACATTCCTGTGTTTACCCATAAATCAAACTCATTAGGTTCTGCTCCTACTCCGGTCTTATTAAATCGTTCTTCTGCAAATGGTTTAGCCTATAATCTTCCAGAAGCTACCATATCTTTGGGTTGAACTTCAGGTAAATCAAAGTACCTATGCTGATACAAATCATCAAGCAGATCATAAGTTTCACTATAATTAGTACCGAATATTTTATCTGCCTATTCAGCTCTATTACGATAAGGTATTGTATTAATGTCTTCTAGAACTCTATTTCTAGAATTAGCTATATCTGATAAATAATCTCTTTTCTTACTAATATTACCTAGAGCCTAATTTATTAAACTTTGTTCAGTTCTATTTACAGTAGGAATGTATCTAGCAGCAGCTTTTACATTTCTTAAACCACTAGGAACAAAAGGTAATACTGTAAGAGCGGCTAGTCCAGCACCTAACCAATCTCTATTCTTTACTGCATCATAAGCGTCTTTAGCCGATATAGCATCACCAATAGGAGTCATATTAGCAGCATCTTCAAGACTGAACACAGGTTTTAAACCTTCTTCTAAAGGTCTACCACTACTACTTCTACCTGTAGCTTGATAGAATCTTTCCTTCTCAGGATCACCCGTCTGACCACCTTCAGCAAATGCTTCTGCTTTCCAATCCCAATAGCCTTTACCGGGATTATTCTCCCGGTAAGACTTTAGGTTCTGCATTCTCTATTTAAATGCTTGTCTATCCATATTAGTACTTACATGTTTCTAAGTACATCTTTAATAGATTAACTAAACTTTCAGGATCTGATGAATGTGCTCTAAGACATATCATTGGTTCTTTATCTGTTTCACAAAACTTATCGTGTAGTACTAAATAATAAGTTAAAGCACTACCGTCTATATTACTAGTGCACCACCAATAACATCTATAATTTTTATTCAGATCTTTAGGGTATTTCTACTAAAGATATTTCAATGTTTCTTCACTATCCATAATTTTTTCAATTATTTCTTTCCGCCTTTGCCCTTCTTAGAGCTACCAGACTTTTTACCTCCACATGCCATAATTAATCTCTCCTATTATTTAATTGTTTTAAGATATTGTTTCCAATTTTTCTTATTAGCCTTATAAGTCTTCTTTCTGTCCTTAATTTTGTACTTATCAAGATCCTCAGGCTTACGTGTTTTCAGATAATCAAAATTATCATCGTTAGCATAAGCTTCCATTTCATAAGGAATGGTATAGTAAGCACTAGATGCAGGGTAGATAATTGGATTACCTTTAATCCATTCCCACACATAGGACCAATAATAACTTATCCATCTCTTTTTATCTTTAGCTTCATAGAGATGAATATTTTCATGATTCCAAGTAGTAGGCTTAATCTGAGATTCAGGTTTTCTACTTAACAAGTAACCACACCAGCTCATTGCAGAATAACCACTAAATGGATAATGATCCATATGCTTATACTCTACTTTATCTGCTTTTACTTTAGTAAATAGTTGTTTAACTATCCACCATGTTTCTTTAAACCAATTCATAATTTATTTTATTTTGTAAGGTTTTAATTAGTAATATCTATTCTTCTATAGTTAAGGTATTAATAATTAGGTCTAATAAAATATCTTTATTATTCAAAATCTGTTCTTTTAAAGAAGAATCACCTATAACTTTTTTATCTACATAACGCCATATAAAACCTTTATAAGTATTCCTACCGGGTTCTTTCTTACAAACTCTTCTAATACCGGTTGTAGTTTTAGTTCCAAAATATTGAGAAGCTTGTGATATACTATCCCATATTTTTATTAGATTACCAGATAAATCATATTGCGCTACACGTATTCCAGAAATCTTTCTTAATTTATCTTTTCTTGTTCCGTGATTGGCATTATATTTTGCATCACACCATTCTAGATTTTGTACAGAATTATTTAAACGATTCTCATCTTTGTGATTTACTTGGGATAGATTATTAGGATTTGGTATAAAAGCTTCTGCTACTAACCTATGAACTTTTTTAGTTATTTTTTTATCAGATGCTTGTAGATATACTATTCTATATCCTTCTTTATCTATGTATCCTTTAACTTCCTTTTCTTCATAGAACATTTTTGCTCCATTAGGATGTTGTGAAGTTGGACTAACTATAGTGTAATGTTCGTTTCTTTTAACATTTCCTAAATTGGAAACTGAATACTTATCATTCGTTCCTTTAATTGTTCGCCATTCTTCTTTCATAAAATTATTACTTTTTTCCTTCGCCTGAGACTTTATTTTTCAGAGCTGTACGTGCTTTCAATTGTTCTCTCTTGTAAGCTTCATTGTCTTTCTGTTTCTACAGTTCTGTTTCATGTTTCATGCGATCTCTTTCCAACTACAATTTTTTATCTTCTATTTCTTTTTTCATTTTAGCTTCTCTAGCTTTGTTATTTAGTTCTAACTATTTACTAGTGGCATCAGAATTAATCTTCTACTGCTACAAAGCTTGATTACCAATTTCAATTACATCAATTTGACCATTACCGTCTTGATCCATATTCTCAGTACCTCTGTAAGCATTAAGTTGAGCTACAGTAATCTTAGTAGCATTATCTTGATCTATCTTATATTTTTCAAGATCCATTTCTGCTTCTTTAATCATAAGCTCCTCTTCCTTAATCTCATTTTGCATTTGAATAGCTTGCTGTTCACGTTCTGCTTGAGCTTGTTCCATAGCTTGTTGTTGCTCCATACGTTTTTGCTCAATTTCCTCTAGTCTAGACTTAATCATACTAATATTATCCATAGTAATGATTTCAGCTATATCAAGCAAACTAGCACCATTCTGCATAGCAGGTTGCATTAACTGCTTAAGTGTTTCTATATACTGTTGATTCTTGGTAGTATCTTCTATAAAGATATCAAAATCCTCATAAAGCATATCATCTGATAGCGTTAAGAATGCTCTAGTAGCATCATCTAATATATATTGTAGATGAGTTTTACTACCATCTTTCCAAGCCCATCTAGCGGTATTAAGCAACATAGTTAAGCATTCTCTCTTTACCTAATTGTGTGTCCAGAACCAAGGTTCAGTAATATGAGCTGATTGTACTACAGAACGCTCTACATTACCTACTAATTCATTAGATGAAATAGACCCTTCTCTTTGCTTACTAACTCCAGATATCTCAGATAGCATACTTTCAATCTTATCCATAAGATTAATATACTAATCTATAGTATTAGCCATAGTAAGGTCAAGAGCTGTAATCTAGTTAAACTGACTAGGTTTACCTCCTTCTCTACCAGGTATATCCCATCCTTCTTCATACGGATTAATAAAGTTTACACCAAGAGCAGATAAATAATGCATCCATTTAGATACATCTATATTCATAGATTTTGGTATCTAAGTAATATCCATATTTACTACTTTACCTTTATCTCTAGCCATAGCAAGCTCAAGTCTATACCATAGTACAATATACATATACTGTAATGGTTTCATCATGCTTACTAAACTACGTGGTCTACTATTTGTATTATTATATACTACTCCAGTATAAGGCAATCTCTGAGAGTTAGGATTATCAGATGAAGTATATTGATATTCTAATGGTTGTATTCCTATATATAAGTCTTCTCCAGCTCTATATCCCTCCCATACTTCAGTAATCCATTTCCATTCTACATTAAGTTCCATCCCGGTCTCTTTATAGCTCTCATCTACTTGATATTCTTTAGGCTCACCTAATTCAGGATCAATTATAGTAACAAAGCCTATCTTCTTAAATGATTTCCAGCAACAGTGCCATACTTTCACACTATTAGTACTATCAAATGGACTACTACTGAATCCGTTAATAGTATGTGTTTTAATATGAGTATAGTCTAAAGATGTCTTTCTTACTTCAGGATTTATACCTCCTTTAGAAGCTTGATCCATCATATCTAACAACTAATTTAGCTGTTTCTCAGACATCTTATCGTATAATCTATCATATAGTTCAGTTACAGACATATTCATTTCATAACAACACCATTCTGCGTCATGAATGAATTCCAAGTCGGACGTTTCAGTATCATAATCAAAGTAGATAGGATTAACACGTTCGAGGCACGGTTCTCCATTCAGTATACCTACATAGTATATCTCTTCACCACCAACTAAAGCATCCTTCCAACCTTTAAAGAATTCATGAGTAATGTTTAACTTATTTTTTAAGTAATTAAGACTGTGATATGCAGTTACTTCTGCTATATCTTTATAGTCTTTACTCATGTATTTTTGTATCTACTAAGGAGTCATTATTTCACCATTCTGCAAAGCTTCCTAGTATCTAGCTTGTTCTTCAGGACCTAATTTACTCATTATAGTAGCCTGAATGTAATCTATTAAAAGCTATTTAGCTCTATCCTACATTTCACTAGCAGCTATATCACTTGTACGTACTACTCTGAAGTTGAATGGTCTTTTAGTTTCTTCTCCCAACAGTAAGTCTATTTTGGGCTTAATTATATTATAATCCTAAGCCATTGCAGGAAAGCCATCCTGCTGTTTAAAAGGATTAGTAACATACTTTAGATCTTTTTCATTGTATATACTATTATAAAGATCATAGTACGTCTGCATCTCCTCTCTGCGAGTTCTGTTATTACCATTTCTAGAACCTCCTAAACTACGGCCTATAACATAGTCTATACAACTTTCTTGCCAGTCTTTTGTCTTCTTAGACATAGGAAGTTTCTATATTGGCATTTGATTAATATTATTCATAATTAAAACATATATGCTTCGATATTATCTATAGCTTCGTCGTCACGAAACCATTCCTGAGTAAATATAGGGCCTTCAAACAGTACCCTATTTCTATTCTCTTTTTTAATCTCTTTTACTTTAACATTATATAGCTATTCTCTATATATCATTACTTGGGTCAACGCCATTACACGGTCTACGTTAACTACATCGTTTGCAGCTATAAGTTCCTCTAATAGCGGTTCCGACATAATATTGTATAAGTTCTTCTTGCCATCTGCATTAATATCGTTTAGCCAATCCTTTATTAGACCCCAACCCCATTGCTTAATTTGCTTATTCATGTGGCAGCCCTTCTTTCTATTTACTTTAGAATTACTTACTATATCGTTGATTATATCTGGTTGATCAGCAAGTAAATAGTCACAATGTTTGTTAGTAAAGTATACAAATATGCCTTTATTTTGATTCTCATACATTGCTCTAGCATTATAGTATATAAGTAATTTACGTACATTTTCATAAAAATCTTCTGCTGACTTAGGTCTGCCTGTGTACTCTGCTACTATTATATCTGAATACTATTCTATAGACTATACTCTCTTATATATAAAACAAGAACCTAATGATGTAGTACTTGATTCATCATAATCATATGAGTCTATACCTGCAATATACAAACCAGCACTAGCATCCTTATTAGGATGCTCCCATATTACTATAGAACCAGTAGGATCATCTCCTACTAATGCTCCAGTAACTTCATCCCTTTTAGTTCTTAATGGGTAATGTGTTATATCTCCTGTCTTCTTAATAACCCATTTAAGACTACCGTCAGGTTGCCATACTAGATCACCTACCTACTTATGATTCTATAATTTTTTATTAGTTCTGAGTAATGATAACTACTCTTGTAATTCCTTCTTGGGGAATATGTTACCATTAAACTCTAGCATGGCCTCTGCTGGAGTAATAGGTCTCTCTGCAACGTATCTATCAACCGCTGCGTTATTAGTAGCATTAGTTATTACTACTTGCCTTTCTGCTAATATGTGTTCTAAAGACTTCTTACGGTATGTATTACCGTCCTCATCCATATATATACGTTTACCATTTTCATCACGTATATCTAAGTTAGTATATTGAGGTACAAAGAAACCGCATTTATTAGTAGTAGCAGACTCATCCCATATGTTATCAAACCCTAAACAATTATATCCATCAGGGTTATAGAACATATCCTTCATAGTCTCAAATGCAGAGCCTTCATCACCACCAGTACCCCATACTATCATAGTACCAAAGGCTATACCATCTACCTCTACAGAAGGTCTAGCGATTTGCCATGCTGCTCCTAATTCAGAGAAAGAACCACCTTCCTCAAACATAATAAGGTTAGCTTTCTTACCACGTACTACATCAGGATTATCTTTCAAAGTAACGCCTATAATTTCTGACTTATAACCTAATTCTATAATATTACCATAGTCATCCTTAGTATAGAATCCAGCACGTCTACGCATCTAGGTATTAACTGATCGCTTCTTTCCCCATGCAGTATTCTTATCTATAAAGTCCATATAATCCCAAGCTTTAGTAAGAATACCATCATCTGTCAAATACTATTTATTTGATGCATATATGAAGGTTTTAGAGTATGGTATTAGATAGAAATTACGGCATGCCATAGAACCACCTTTGTATGAAAAACCTTTACGTCTAGACTTAAGTAAACACAGATGCTTACCCTACTCTTGGGCTTCCTGTACTGCATTAAAATAGTAATAGTCATAGTCCCAGAAGTCGGGGAAAGTTACTTCATTAACACGTTTTACTTTAGTATTACCTAATTCATCTGTAGTAATATGATTGACTATACGAGATATAGGACAGTAGTTTAAATAAAAATAGTTATACCCACTAATGAAATCCCCATCATCAGCTGTATAACCATCTACACATCTTTTACTTTCCTCATCCCAGAACTTAAAATATTCTGAAGTAGATTCAGGAAAATTACAATAACTACCAGTATTAATAAAATTTAACGCAGCCTAACGAAATTTATTTGAATTTACAATTTTCTTATTAAAATCAACCATATCATATTTAAAAAAGGGGCGCGTTTCACAACGAACCCCTTCCATTCAGATAATATTTATTAACTTAAAACTTTCTTAATATGAAAAATATATTGGGGAGATTTCTAGTAACTGCAACCTAGTTTCTTAAGCTAGGGTTTATACGCCTTATGTTTAGTACTCCCCACCTGGGCTAACATTACCCCAGACTACCTGTTCACGATAACTACCTATCCAACAAGTTTCCTTCTGCTATTATAGTTTCAAAGGACTGGTATTTTAAATTAGTAGTCCCTGTAGGTATCGATCCCACTCCTCCCGGGTTCATGCTACTCTTACTTTTACATAAGCCTTCTCAGTGAGAAGTTGTAGTCTGGACTATTTCATGACCATATTCTACTAGAACTTAGGCCTCTCCCGTATAGTCTCTACGCCATTTATCAGCAGATGCTGAATTTAGTAAGCCATCGCCAAAGTAATATCGCTATTACGAGGTTTCTGTTTGTTAGAGAGATTTTTCAATACATATTTCTACGTAAAGCTCCTACCTAAAAGAGCCGGGCGCGCTAGCCAGTACGCAAAGGGACAGTGCACGTGGATATTCTTACCCTCCACGTAAGGGTTCTGATGGTTTAGAACCAAGATTTAATTCTCTGCCATAATGACTTCTTTACAGGTTTGTTTAAATATTCAGAAGCTTCTTCAATCTGTCTAAATACTTCTTCTGTATCCTTAGTCAAATCTATAGTAATCGTAAATTTCTTATTCATAATATTTTCATTTATACACTATAACGTGTTGTTAATATTTAGTTATATTTTAATGTATTATTTCGCCAACTCATATGGATTTACTTTAGCGTCTCCTTTAACTTTGCCTATAGCTAATTCCTCAGCTTTAACCATCGTTTCTAGCGAATCAATACTCTTAAGTACTCCACCAACAGAAGTCATACCGGCTAATAAGTCCTTAATCTTCTTTTCATCTAAAGTATCATCTAACGACTCTTTATAGTACTTACTTACACTATCCAACTTTAGACGCATATTGTTTAACATTTGTAGAGCTCTAGTATTAAGTAAGGTCTTATATTCATCTTCACAAATCAATTCTTCTGTAGTCAATTTGTAATTCTCATCATCGAATATTTCCTTTTTCAGTTTAAGTTCCCTACTGTCTTCATCCATACTTTGTACATAAGGACTATCCCATTTATTCATAAGTACAATGTAACTTATTACTTTAGTAGCATGCTCCTTATCAGGTTTATCTGCATCCCACACTCTTCTAAAGCATGGGATGCCTATAGCATCTGGGTGTATTTTTACTTTACCTCCAATAAGATCAAATAGTTTCATTTGTAAGAACTTGTTTGTTATCTTCTTTGTTCCATCTTATAAGATCATCTTTAGCAAAAGCATCAGAACAGACTATTGGCTTTAGATTCCACTTACTACTTATAGTATCATATTTACTTAATATAAGTACAATATCTCCTAGTTTATAGTCTATTACTTCTTCTTCTGTTATTATTTGACCATCCTACTATGCTATATATATAGTTCTACATTCAAAGTTATCAGATATATTTTTGATGCTATTAGTATCTACTTTATATAAAATAGCATTACCGTACTGATCTATCAATAATTTATCCATATTAGCAATCACACTTTACAGCTTCACAATCACAACCCACATCACAGGAAGTAGCTTTCTTTTTCTCTTCTTGCCCCTTTTCTAGCAATCTATTATAGTGATTCTTTACTTCATCATTTTCAATAAAGATGTACTCTGCGTCACTTTCTTTATCTATAGGATACAATTTTATTATCATAGTACCTTTAGTAACATTCCTTCTATCTTTAGAACCATCTTTCTTTGTATAGATCCATTCTCCATCTTCGGGAATATACCATGTATAGTCTACATAAAAATGATCCAGTAAGCTAACATTTTCTACTTCTTTATCGTAACTAATAACAGTACCTCTATCTACTGAACAAATATACTTAACCATAATAATCAATCAATTAAATAACCTAAATAATATTCTTTCTATAATCTCGCTATAATTTCCTTAGCACGTCCCATCGGTACATTCGGATTCACATAATCTGGTTTTATTTGATAATTCTGTATTATCTGCTAAAACTTCTCTATCTCCTCCTGTATGCTCTACTTTTTTATATTCTTCATACTTCTTAAATAGCATGTCACACATTGCATTTACCTGATCGGCTCTACTAGGTTCTGCATTACTCTTCCCATTATCTACTATAGTAGTAGTAATACTGTCAATTACATCATTTGTGAAATCTTCATAAGTAATTACGCCTTCATTAATTAATTCATCTACTTTGTTATACAGGCGCTTCATTTCCTTACTAAATGAACCATAGAGTGGTTTATTGTTTTCCACTTCTAATTTCCACATCATTTTACTTTCTTCAATTGTCATATTCTTTGTTTTTTAACTCATTACAGATAGTATTACTTATATTTCCTGCAGCCCATCCTACTAAGTAGGCATACGCTTCATTGTCATCTTTAAAGTCTTGTGTATATAAGCCTAATTGTTCACAAAAGTAATCTGCAACATGTACTGCTTCATGGGGAATCATATCTGGAGTAATATCTTCTGTATTAGTAACAGCTATCACTATTACTCCGTATTTATTATCACTCTTACGTATTACTTTACAAGTAACCATTCCACCATCATATTTATCTATTTCTTGTAGTAATTTATTATATTCGCTTCCATCGTTGTTACCGTATACATCAAGAAATATAAAATATTTATCTAAATCCTCAATATTAGTACTTACAAATAATAGTCTAGGGTATATCTCAGGACTATAAACATCATACGGTTTCTTTTTCATATCTTTTCTTTAATTTGAATTTACCTAAGTAAGAGAATCTGACAGGCTTTGGATCTAAATCAGATATAACGCTGTTAGTAAATCTAAATGGACTATTACATATTACTTCTATGATAGGGTATGGTATGTTATACTTGTTACTTAATTTAGTATATATACTCACTTGATTCCTCATTTAAATCTATCTTTTTGTAATATTTACATTCTTCTAAAGTAGAAGAGTTATCGAACGTATTAGGTCTTATTATATTAATTATAGTCTTAACATCGTCCCAATTTCTATCTTCTATACAATTACCATAGATAGATTGTAGTTTGTATATTTCCTGTTTATTATACTTACGTATGGGAGTATATGCCACAAAGTTATATCTATCTATCGTAAGTAACTCTATACTAGTAGGAATAATCTCAAACTTATTATATGGTAAGTCTCTCTTCTTTAACTTATTCCACAACTTAGTAAATATGTTATATTCCTTCCAACATAATATAGTGCCAGGTCTTACTATTGTTGTTTTAATCTTCATCTTTATTTACTCTTAATATTATAGTAATTTGTACTCTATCGCCGATTATTTCAGGTATAAGCGCCTTATTTACTACAACTTCATCTTCAATCTTACCCTTAACTAGTATACCTTGATTCTTAAACTTAGTTATGTATCTACTGAGATTGTCAGGAGTAATACCTAATACTTTTCTAATATACTTCCTATTTTCAGTAGATATTACATTTTTACTTATGTTAGGGAGCTTAGGAGTGTTAATATCTATTGCTATGAACGTAGCCAGTAACTCTAGCTCCCTATCAGTAAGATCAAGTATACCATTAAGGCTCTTTAAGAATTCTGTGTTTAAATCGGCTTTGCTTACGCTTTTTACCAATTTATTCATTTGTTAACGTATCCTTAATTTTATTTAAAACCTTATTTAAGTTATAATACACAGTCTCAGCTTCTAACTTAACACAAGGTTGTATTTCACCTTTATTTGCTTTTTCATTGGTCTCTTTTAAGTTACTTTCATATTTCTCGAGTAAGTCATCAATGAGCTCTAAAGTAGCATCTACATTATACTTACTTTCATCGTCAATACTTAAAAGATAACCTTCTTCACATAAGTAATCTGCAGTATCATAATCTAAAGACATCATTCTAGTGTAATTATCTTCAGCAATGTTAAATGATACTAAACCTGTTTCATCCTCTGCTAATACATCACCTTTCTTAGCAGAACCAAATTCTTTAATTACTTTGTAACTCATAATATTTATTTTAAATGTTTATGTATCTATAAACGGTAGATTAAATAAATGTTAAAATCCGTTAACATTTATTAACACTTATTATATGGATAATAAAAAACCCTGACTAACGCCAGGGTTCATTCTAACAATGAGTTATAATTTTAAATCATATTTGATACAGCAATTATATCATATGGTTTGACTAATTGACTATCCTTAAACAAATCAAAGTCCTTAGCAAACTTTTTATTATAAACAATAGTATCTCCTACTCTATATTCACATTCTGTTAAGCATGTGGGAATCTTCAATACTACACCTGTTGAATATTCAGATTCTACTTCCTTAGTTTCAGTTTGTGTATCATACTTATTGAAACCATCTTCATCAACTTCACCTGTAGGAATCTGCTCTGTTATCTCTTTAGTAACCATGACTGGTTCCAAAGGCTTAACTAACACATCCTTTAACATTGTATATTTAATTCCATTTACTACTGTTTCTAGTACTTTATCTTCCATAATATTCTATATTTAATACTCAAATAACGTATTATTTCTTATTTTGTTTCTCTAATATTAATATATTTCCGCCATTAGAACAACAATAACGTCTAGCTAAAGTAGGACAGTTTTTATTTAAAAAATAACAGCCACCACAACTACCTATTGGATTAGACTCTACTATAAACTATTTATTGTCTATTGTTACTGGTATTCTATCTCTTACTATCTTTGCTAATTCCTAATCATTTAATGTCATAGTCCTTTCCTTTTCCGTGTTTATCTAAGTAAAGCATAGCTATTGCATTCCAAGCTACAGCTGCTAAGTGGTTTACTTTAGTCTCATCATCAACTTTATTACCTTTCTCATACTCAAGTAAATGTCTTAACATGGCAGCTTTATAACGTTGGTAACCATTCTCTAAGTTCTGCCAATTGTTATCACCATACTTAATAGAACCAGCAGTATAGAGCTTTACTATATCTTCGATCTCTTCTAAAGGTAGTAAATCCCAACGTAGCTTACCATCTTGGTAATCATTCTTCTTTCCTTCTTTCATTGTTTATCTCTTTTAAGTATAAATCCTTGAGTACATAATGAAGTAATCCTAGAAGGGCAATAACAATTGTATAAATCACATCCTTGACACATACCTTTTACTTCATTCTCTACTAAAGTATAAGGTTTATTACCAAAATATACTTTCTTACCTAAGTATGCTACTTCTCTAACTTGTTTCTGTTTCATAGTAATTATATTTGTGATTATCTAAAGTAGGAGTAATTAATATTATAACACTCTACTTAACTAGACACTGTTATTACTTTACCCCTCTTACTCCCCATATAACGTCTAATATACTGTCTTAGTTACTATTTCTTTAACATTTATTAACATTATTTATAGTTATTTAACGCTATTAAGTTCAATGTTTTTAACATTCATTAACGATTTTAACTCATCAGCTAACTTTCTAGCATCTGGGTGAGCTGCACCACTACAACGTAATTCAAAGAAATGTTCCCAATCGCTCTCAAAGCCTGTCATTACTAATTCTGTCTTAGTTGCATTAGGGAGTACTGCTCTTGCTTCTTGTGGTTTTAATCCTTTATTTATTAGTAGTCTGTATTGCATTCCTGCGTTGTTCAAACACCATAAAAAGTTATCTGCTACACCATTATCTGAAGGTAACTGGATCTTCATATTATCAATATCACACCAATCTCCATCCCAGTAAGTATAATCACCTGTAGGTATATTTAACCAAGTAGGCTTAATAAAAGTAAGCTCGTTATTAAATTTATCCTTATTGTAGTTACAGTATCTTTGAGACTCCTGTGCAAAGCTAAATACTCTATGTCTAACAAACTCATGGCTTACTCCTCTATCACATGTGAATTTAGCTGTGATGCGCTTCTCATGATGTTCTGTGGGTTCACATTGCCACTCTAAGTCTTCTTCCCAGCCATTCTCTACTATTACTCTTAAATTAGTAGTTATATAATGGTGAGTTAGCTTAAAAGGTCTTACTTTTGGGTATTTTTTCCTTAGTTCTTCATCAGCTGCTACACTATTAACTTTAGAATATTTATTTTTTCTATATCTGTCTACTAGACCATTATTAGGATTATTAAATTTTCCAAACTCGTCTTCTAAGGTTTCAGTATAAGTTTGTTCAGGAACATTAAGATAAATAGTACCATGCTCTAATATAGCCCCATGACCAAGCTTAATCATACGATCTACAAACTCTTTAGCGCTATTCTCTGTTATCTTATCAAGGCTCTTATAACAATGACGTCCAGCCCATTCTATTTGTTTATATATACCGTTTATTCCAGATTCTTGTTCTTTAATTGTTACGCTAGAATTAATTAATTTCATTGTTTAATATCTTAGATTTATATTTACCGAAAAATTTTATTTCACTATTTAATCTTGCTTTAATTGCATCTTCTAAAGAAGTAAAACTGCCTAAATATATTTTTTCTTTATTACATTGTATTTCAGCATACCATTTGTTTCTATCCTCTCTAAAACGTACACCTAGTATTCCTGATGTATTATTTTTAGGTAATCTTACTCTATTTTTTAAATTATCAGCATTATTACATACTCTTAAATTTTCTTTTCTATTATCTAATTTGTTTCCATTTATATGGTCTATAAACAAATCAGTTTTATTAAAAAGTATTCTATGTAAATATTCTTGTTTGGAATTTTTTACGTATCCATTTTTATCTTTACACCATTTACTGTTTATTACTTTTGGTATATCTTCTTTATCTATTAAAGCTTCTGCAATCACTTCACTATCTCTATCATAGAGATATATTACAGCATAATCTGAAAATTCTTTTATTTCGTTAGGATCATATTTTGTTCTTAATTTTATTTTACCATATCTAATATACTGTAAATAGTGTTTTCCACATAATATACCTATATCTGTATTGACTGTTTTATTA